>ULPN01001602.1_pt1 | contig 16315 bp, 17 predicted proteins | sample 1953641 | NCBI WGS metagenome assembly ULPN01 (sample SAMEA4835633, study PRJEB28245) | human gut metagenome | biome: gut microbiome; material: fecal sample | place: Denmark | collected 2008
CCACGCCCCGCATGGCGATATCGACCGATGCCTTGTCGCGCACGTTCCCGATATAGAACTTCACCTTCGGGTTCTGGAGCGCATGACGCATGTCGTCCTGCTTCTTCTCGTCCCGGCTGAAAATACGAATCTCTTTGATGTTGCTGTCCAGGAACCGCCGCAGCACCGCATTCCCGAACGAACCCGTACCTCCCGTGATCAATAAGGTTTTATCTTTATACATGTGATTATTTTTTAATAACTTTTAAAATTTATATCGGAATATAGTTTCAGATAATTATCCGCCATTGCCGTTGCGGTCAGATGCTGTTCGTAATGCGACCGGATATTTCGGCTGTATTTTTCTCGTTCCCGATAGGCCTGTTGTATTTTAGATGCCAGATCCTTGATGTTTTCCAATTGATAAAAGGCGACCTGCTCGTCCGACATGATGCTTTTCAAAATCGGAATATCCGACAATACCGTAGGCAGCCCATACGCGGCGGCTTCTATCAAGGCCAAAGGGAAACCTTCAGAGTAGGTACACATGACAAACATGTCGAACATGGATAAATATTCCGTCGCATCGTCCCGGTATCCTACCCACAGGCACCGCTCTGAACAGCCTAATTCAATCGATCGCTGTTTTAATCCATCCAACTGATCCCCTGCCCCTACCGCGACAAAGGCAAAATCAGGCAGATACGGCAACGCTTCTATCATCTGATACAAACCTTTCCTTTTGGTTATGGATGAAACCGTCCCGATAATTTTGTATTTGTTTTTAAGTCGCAGTAACAGTTCCTTGTCCTTTTTGTTGGCGACCTCCCTTTTTATGGGAATATTCCGCCCGTTGTGAATAACCTCGACCTTCGATGTATCAATCTTACCCGACAACTCTGTTGCCGTATCACTGTTCAGAACAACAATACGCATAAACGTGCTGATGAATTTCCCCCACAGACAAGACCCGATCAGCGATTGCAGCATTCCGTAATTGGTATGGAGTGCTTTAAAGGATATCGGCTGGTGCAGTGTGGTAACCAGTTTGGTCGCGTGCGGGATGTGATTCCTTGACGCATGATACCATACATATCCGTCGGGGCGGAGCATATTGCTATGAACGATATCCCAATGAGCAAAGTCTATCGCTTCCCGGAAGTTGATGCGTTCAACGGGACACGGCATCTGTAATTGTATGATATCATCGAAATAGAACACCTTACATTCGTGGCCTTTCGATATGAATTCAGTACACAATTCCCTGACAACGATGCCCGGCCCCGTATTCGACAAGGACGGCAAAAGCATGGCTATTTTCATAAACGGCTGGAAAAATAGAATTGATATGGAACGACTTTATCCGGCGAAATATTAAATTGAAACATGGAGATTGCAAGCAGCACAAGCGCAAGCAGGTAAAAGGGACGTGTATTCCTGGCCAAAAGACAAAAGGGCATTGTCAGCAAGACCGGTTCTCCGCTTGTCAATATGTTGGAAATACGTGCCCCGACAATAGAAAAATCATTGAAGCACAGCAACCAGCACAACCCGGTGAAATAGGCATAAAAGACAGGCTTGAAGTATGGGCTATACCGGCATAATTTATCCCAAAAGAGCAGGAGGCCGCCAAAAACAATCAGGCATTTAATCGTATTGATATTGCTCCAGATTCCCAATTCCGCTGCATAGCCGCCATTCCCGTATGCCACATAATCTGCAATCCGGCCTTCATAATCTCCGATTCCGACTACCGACTTTATCACTTGTCCGAAAGGGTAAACACTACCAATAAACAAACAAATTACAACCCCGGACAATAGCACCCGTGATTGAAAATTGAATCTGTTGACTATGAATGTCAATCCAAAAACCACTGATGATATGTGAACCGTTACAGCCAGCAGCCATATAAGAACAGCCTTTCTATAATTCTCCGAGGGCAGGAAAGTCAGACTATAGAGACATATCGCACTTGCAAGCCCTGCCCGGATCTGGATCATGTCCTTTAGGACATAATTATGTACAAAGTATAATAGCAGACAGGTGAACATATAGGGTGTACATTTGGATAAGAACTTGATATTCAACCAAACAGAAAGAAAGGAAACGGCAAGGAACATCAAGACGGGGAAACGGCTGACCCGGGATAACAGAAAGGCAAGAAGGCCAAATCCGGCATCCCCTGTTTCCATAAATTCGCCTTTTGAAGCATCCTGGTATATATCACAATAAGCGCCCCAATCCGGATTGTTCATCCGGAAAGCCGCAAAACAGACCAATCCTAAAAAGACAGGACAGATGAAGGCAATCCGAATCTTCGGTGATAAATGTATTATGTCCAATAATGAAAATAATATCAATATACCTAAGATGATGTAATAGGGTATCATAGAATACGTCTACTGATTTATTCATTTATCACACATTCTCGAATTGCATCAAGAAACCCTCTACCGTACTTTAAATCCGGTTCTACATAATTCCCTTCCCCCCATTCATTCCATGACATTAAAAACAATATCCGGTGTTCCGTACTCTTGTTTTGTACAATGGTTATAGCATCTTGTAAATGCTTCTTGAATAAATCGGGGGTAGTGTTATAATAAATATCCGCTTTCTTTCCGCTTCTCGGAGTTCTATCCCATCCGGACAATATGGTCGGATATACATCCTCCCACCGATCCTCCGGAACAAATAAATGCTCTATAATGTCTGCATAGTTATATTTCTTGATAACATCAGATTTTACTCGTTCGTATATTTTCGTAAGATATTTGAAAATACGACCATTGGAAATTAGTTCAGCCCTAAATTGTCCTCGGGAATTGACGGCATCGAACCCTTGAGAAAGGACGGTCTTATATCTCGGACCTGCCTCTTCTGAAGCCTTCACCATATAATACTTCTTATGACCCGCATCATCTATCCTAAATCCGGATAAATTTGAAATGATACCGACAAAATGGATTCCTTTCAAACTATTTCTTTTCGCAAGTTCCTGCCATCTATTTATGTATAATCGGGAATTTGGCAAGGCTAAAGGATCATAAACTACAAATAATGGTTTCCCATCTACCGTTATATATCGAGAGTCCATGAAGGCCGGTAAAACATCATAAAAATGATTGTCTATATCTTCTTGTTCATAAGTTTGCTTCATGAGAATTTCTTCTTTCGTCCTTGACATCCCCTTTTCCCATGATTTATTTGTCCAATCATGATTTGCCCAGCCTAAACAAAATGGAAAATCAGGCTTTCCGCTTGTCAATACTTCATTAAAAGGTCTTTCAAGTAGCCTTTTCCCTTTCCCAAACCAATAATGCCAATAACAGAAGCCTTCGATGCCGGCATCCCTGGCCATTTCCGCCTGAGCCTCACGGGCCTCCGGCAGACGCAGGTCGTAAAAGCCGAGATCGGCGGGGATATGCGGCTGGTAGTGTCCTCTGAAAAGCGGTTTTGCCTTGGCCACGTTGGTCCATTCCGTAAATCCCTTACCCCACCACCGGTCATTGTCCGGTGTCGGATGGAACTGTGGCAGATAAAACGCGATGATTCTTACTTTTTCCATATTGTCCTTGTGATTTTTTTTGCCGGATTCCCGGCCACTACACTATATGCGGGTACATTTTTCGTCACCATGCTGTTGGCTCCGATAATAGCCCCATCGCCGATTTTCACTCTGGCTAAAATGGTTGCTTTATCTCCTTGTCCGTTCGTTTTTTTTGACTTGGATTCTGCCATCATGCGATATGGGTGGCGATGCAGTCCAGCATTTCGCCCACATTGCTCCACGAAATGATTTCCGACGACTTGAACCGGATTCCGAATGCTTTTTCGATTGCCACAATCAGTTGTATGTGTGACAGGCTGTCCCACTCTTCGATGTCGTTTGCCGTTGTCATCTCCGATAATACGATGTCCTCGTTGTCGAGAATGTCCCGGAAAATCGTCTATACCTTTTCCAAAATTTCTTTCTTTTCCATGTGTCTGTTATTTTTTTTGTTGTTCATATTTCGTTTTACAGTCTTGTCCCCGCTGTCACCGGGATGTCCACGCCGTTGATCTGCGGGGATGCTTCCGCCAGAAACCTGACGACCTCGGCTACCTCTTTCGGCTCTAACAGCCTTTTCAGCGGATGCGCCTGCTCCATCTGTTCGATGACGCGCTCGTCCGTCCCGCCCGTGAAGTCCGTCCTCATGAACTCCGGCGAGACGCTGTTACTCGTTATCCCGTAACGTGCGTATTCCACGCTCCATGTCCTCACCAACTGGCCGATATATGCTTTGGTCGAAGAATATAGACCGTAACCTATCGGTGGGATACCATGACAATAAGCTGTCAGTATCGTGATGATCTTGCCGCCTTTCTTTTTGCGGAACGTTTTCAGCGCCTCCTGCGTGATTGCAACCAGTGGCAGGACATTGTTACAGAATGTATCCCTTATCCGTTCCCCTGTCAGTTGCCCGAACCGTATGGCATCCGGTTTCCCCCACCATGCGTTATTGACCAGCACGTCCAAGTTCATGCCGTCTATGGCGGACAGCAACGTTTCCAAACTTCCGGCTTCTCCATAGTCGCACCGTATCCCCCGCACGTTGGCGTATGTGTCGGTCATGGCCTGCGCTTTTTCTCCGGAATGGCAATAGGTAAAATAGATGTTGTTCCGCGCTTCTTTCGCGAAGTCGTCCATGATTGCCCGGCCCAGACCCCCGGTACCTCCCGTTATCAATATGTTCATAATGCTCCTTTTTTTATTTAAATGATACCGATTTGAATGTGTCCCTTTGCCGCCAATTTTCCGTCTTCCTTGCGGAAAGAGAATTGGAATATCACGACATTGACGCTCTCGAAAATCTCGTCCACTTTCATGACGGCCTCCAAATGTTCGTTCATGAATACCGGATTCTTGTACTGGATGTCCTGCGAGTGAATAATGACATCCTTTATCGGCAACATCTCTCCGATCAATGCGGATACAAAGGCGTTCAAGATATTGCCATACATAACCCGTTCCGGAAATCCCTTGCTGCGGGCGAACTCCTCATCGGTGTGCAACGGGTTGAAATCGCCCGAACACTGCTGGAATGCGGTATATACCTCCGGAGTAACGGTGAATTCCTTTTTTACCCCCCCCCATCTATAGAAAGCTTCTGTCATGTGTATCTTATTGATTATATTTTGTTTATATAGCATTCTTTGTTGGTATAATCCGTAACTTCCAACTCGAATTGTGCGGACGACGCGCCTTCGATCCTTTTGAACCCCAGATGGGGATAATGGTCTTCCACCATTTTGTTTTTAAGGGTAGGCAGGTATTCGCCGATGATGCGTTTATACCCATTGTCCCGGGCATACGCCACGAGCGTGTTGAGCGTGAAGTTCTCCATGCCCCGTTTCAGCACGCGGCACGACATGAACCATGTGTCCACGAACAGGGTATCTGCGTCCTGCTTTTCCAGTATCACTACGCAGATAAGGCCGTTGTCCCCGAACTTGTCTTCCAGCGTGAAGGCGAACGTAGCGTAATGCTCCTTGTCGGCTTCTATGGCCTTGATATCCGCCTCCGTGTAGCGGACAGTCCGCAGGTTGAACTGGTTGCTCCGTTGCGAGAGCTGGGCGACACGCGGCGTATTGAAGGCATCAAAGCCCGTGACCTTCGAAACCATGTCCAACGATTTCAGGAAATCGGCTTCGTTGGTGAACGTCTTGGACAGCGAAACCCGCTGTACTTCCACTTGGTACTGCTTCGTCCGGTCCTTGTCGGCGGCACTGAAACTGGCCGTCTCGAACAGGTTGAGCGAATAAAGGCATTCGAGGTATTCTCCCGGATCATCCGGCAATTCGGGAACCGTAATGCCTTTGATGTTCTCCCGTACCATGTTCCGCTCGAAGGGATTGTCGTCAAGGAACACCATCGAGTCGAATCCGATATTCAGAATCTGCTGTATCGTCCGTATGTTGTCCACCTTCGTCTCCCAGTTGGCCTGGAACACGGCGATGTCGTCGAGTTTCAATATCATATCGGGATGTTTCTCGAAAGGTTCCTTCGCCGTCTTTTCCTCATTCTTGGAAGCCACGCAGATGATGATGCCGCGCTGTTTCAGTTTCTTCACCCACATCTGGAACTCCGTGAAAGCCTTTCCGATGCCCAATCCATGACCGAGCTGGATTCCTTCCAGTCCGTCATCCCCGACGACCCCGCCCCAGAGCGTGTTGTCGAGGTCAAGGATCAGGCATTTCTTGAACTGGCCTTTGATCGCGCAGACGATATCCATGACCCGGCTTGCCACGTATGGCAGGCAATCCACGCTCAATACCATTTCCGTGGACATATAAATATTGGGGGCAAACATGAAGTCGCGGCCGAATTTGTTTTGCAGACCGGCAAGGTCGCAGATGAAAAGGTCGGGATATTTCCGGGCGAGATTCATCAAGCCGTAATTCAGCTTGCGAACCTGACTGGTGAATGACGAGGAAACCTTGTTGGCGTATGAGCCGAAGACCGTGTCCTCGATTTCCGGATAGTTGAAGCAGATGATTTTCTTGCCGGCCAGCATCGGGTTCCGGCAAACGGAAGATACGAAGCCGAGCCGTTCGTCCGCCAACCGTTCCTGCTCCCCGACGGAAAGCAGGGCGTGCCGCTCGCACAGCTTGTGGGTGCTCTGGAACAATACGACGAACTCTGCGCCGAATCCGTATAGCTCGCTCGTGGGGTCGAGGAACTGTCGTTCCACCTGGTTATACTCCGCCTCGAACAGGTCGATGCCGTATCCCCGCTCTACGCCCATCCCTCGAATCGCAGTTGCTAAAAATTGCGTCGCCGTGTCGCCCACAAGCGCGACCTTCAATGCCGGAAAACCGGACAAGTCACGCTTTAAATTATATTTCAAGGTTCTATATTCAATCATCATCTTCTTAAAAATGTGTTTATTTCTTTGACTCTGTCGTAAAAATATTTTTGATAGTTCTTCTCCAATATCTCTAACGGGATCCTCTTCTCCGCAGGATATATCCTTGCCTCCTGTTCATGAATGTCCTGTGGCCTGTATAAGAAACCGACCACTTTGGCAGGATTCCCGACCACTATTGCATAGGGCGGCACAGACTGCCTGATGACAGAACCCGCCCCTATCACACTCCCTCGTCCAACGGTAACCCCCGGAAGGATACAACTGTGCTCTCCGACCCATATATTGTCTTCGAGGATGACAGGCCCTCGGGAATAAACAGTTTTTTTGCTGATATTGAGGTTGAATTCGGAAATATTGTCGGGAGAACCGTGCGAGTTGTCCGTTATCAAGACAAAGTCGCCCATACTGACATTGTTGCCAATCGTAATCCTATTGATAGCCGTTATATGAGAATAAGCACCGATATTGCAATCATTCCCAATGCTGATTTCTGGTTTAAATGTCTGAGATAAATATTTGTCCCACGCCGTCAGTTTGGTTTTTTCTCTAAAATGACAATTGGATCCTACCGTAATGTATTGAGTACCCAAAAGATGCCGGAATGACGGTTGAAATGTCGTATCTTTCCCTACGACCTTGAAGTATTTCCTGATATAACCGGTATAAATCGCCCCTTTGACGGAAAGAAACCCTTCATGTAATTTTAAAGGATTCATCCAAAACAGGAATGATCCTATATGATTACAAAATGTCTTGATGATTTTTTTCATTGTTTATAGTTTATCCAATTGTTGCACATTATGTCGGAGTTTGGAAAGATCTCGTTGACGGGATTGAAAAACCAGGCAGGGCCTATCACTATCTTCTCCGGATTGGGATTCAACCAAGCTCCCCACCAGCTGTATGTGCTATCGGAGACGGTATATGGTATCAGGACTGATTTTATCTCGGACGTTTATGAAGCAGCGACACATAATATTGAAACTCCTCCGTCCTTCGAAACGCCAACAAAAAAGAACCTGCAATTAAAATCGAAACACCTATCCCCTTAGCTATAAGAAGCAACCAACCATTCACGCTGATACATTGAGCGAATAGGAGACAACCGGCCATTCCAAATAGAAAAAATAATAGATATGGTGCTTGAAATTTCCAGAATTCCTTGGCCTTCTTTTTGAATCCGTGCCGATACAGCATCAAGGGTTCTATCCACAGGGATACGAGTCCCGTTCCCAAAACTGTTCCGATCATAACGCCTGATAATCCCCACTTTCCAACCAACGCAAGCGACAATCCCAGATTGATGGCACATTCAAAAATTCCCTTGTAGCGATCATAGCGAAAAATCCCCAACACGTTTCGGGTAATGAGCGTGGGATATCTGAATATGGATATACAGAAATCCATTATCACCAAAGCGACTACCACCATTGATGCCTCGTATTCCTTCCCGTATGCAAGGTTGATGAAATCATTGAACAGACACAACAAGTCAATTCCGAAAAGAATGATTACAAAATGTGTCAGGAACAATAATCGTTTGTACATTATCATCTGGTTTTCGATACCCTTGCAAGACATATAATTCCCCCAACTCGAGGATATGGACGAGAAGCCATTGAGCAAAAAACCACGAATGGCGAATATGATAGAGGTATAGTTCGTGTAGATCCCCGTCCATACCAAACCGAGAAATTTGGATATGATGATGTTGTCTGTCCCAGAGAAAACTATCCCGCTTACATTGTTGATAAAAAGCGCCTTTGCGTTGTCCTTTATTGTGGCCTTTGTATCCCTGTCCAGTTTAGGCGCCCTGATTGCGGGGTTAAGCATTTTGTTGGATTTAGCAACTATAACTCCGTTGTTAATCAATGTCGCAAGGAGCATAACCCCGATAAACAGGATATAATTATGGGTATGATATAGAACGACGAGCTGGAGGATTATCTGTACGAGTTTAATACCGCTGCCATAAATATTCAGGAGATATTCTTTTTGGGCAACAATTACAAGAGATTTTTTATCTGCCACAAAATAAGGGGCAATGAAATTTGCCAGGAATATCAAATAAATGATAGTGATATTCTCTATCTCGCCGACATCTTTTATTACGTGCGGGATGAAAGGCAGAAAAACCATTCCCATCAATATGATGACCCCAATGACACGCAGATATATTTTCCTGAAATACCGGACAATCGACGCAAGTTTCGAAGCGTCTGATTCCGCCATCGGCTTGTACATTACCTGAACAAGTGCATAACTGAATCCCATTTCCGCAATGGAGAAAAGAGACAGGATGTTTGCGAACAAGCCGCTTATCCCCAAATATTCCACACCCAGAACTTGGATGATTATTATTCGGGATATGATACTGAAAAATAATTCCAGTATGCGGCATCCGCTTGCCGTCAACGCATTGAACAGCGAATTTTGTAATCTACCCAATATTTCAACCAATTATTATGTCCGCCCGCCTTACTCCAGGTTCGCATGATATTGCCACAGACCCTTGAGGTCTATCTCTCGCTCTTCGATGATCATTTTCGCAAGTATGTCGCCGACCAATAGTAAGGCCTGTTCAAACAGCGTGGTCATCGGCTGGCAGGAATCAATCTCGTCTTCCAGATATAGTTTTGTCCTGACCGGGATGCGCACCATATAATCGGCGATGCCTTCCATATCCCCGTGGGGATTGGATCCGATATGAACAACCTTCGCATTGAAGGTTTTTGCCTTGCGCCCGATGGCAACGGGAAACAGCGACATTCCGCTCCCGGAGCCGACAATCAGCAAATCCTTTCCGGTTATGGCAGGCTCGCACACGTCTCCCACACAATGCGCGTCAATCCCCAGATGGGCCATCCGCTTGGCGATAGACCGGAGAGCCAGTTCCACACGACCGACCCCGACGAAGAAAACCTTTTCCGCCTTGAACAAATCCTCGGACAATCTTTCGAGGGCTTCTGCATCAACGGCATTCAATGTCCTAGACAGTTCCTCCAATACTTGGGAGGAACACTTGGTGTAGTTGTCTTTAAATGTATTCATGTCAGATGATTCTTTTACGTAATTCAAACAAACGGGCGGCGGAACCTGTTATGTCCTTCCGCGAAAGGCAGGTCGTCCCGCAAACGAAGATGTCAACCGTGCCGTCCCCGAATGATTCGATGTTTCGGGGAGAAATGCGGCCGTCGATCTCTATTTTCGCAGGCAGGTTCCTCGAATCGATCATACGGCGCAACTCCCGGATTTTCCGGTCCGCATAAGCAACCTGGCTCTCCTTTGCGCTCGACGCATATCCGGGATTGATCAACATCAACAGCACGGTATCGCATTTTTCCAATACATATTCCACCGTGGACAACGGTGTCGACGGTTTCAACGCGACTCCCGCCCTCACCCCGGCGGCGTGGATTCTATTGATAAGACCGTCGATATGCCGCGTCGTCTCCGCATGGAACACTATCTGCTGGACTCCGATATCCAGCAGTTCATCCACGTAATAATCCATCCCGTCGGTCATCAGATGACAATCGAATTCAAGGTCAGTGACCCCTCTCAGTTGTTTGACGGTTTCAAAACCAAGCGGCATCGAAGGGCTGAAATGCCCGTCCAGGATGTCCACATGAAGCATCTTTATCCCGCTTTCCTCGATCTGCCTGATCTGATCCTCCAAATGCAGGAAATCAAGGCAAATGAGAGACGGGGAAAAAATGCACTTTTCGTTCCAGATCTCTTTCATCTATCATTCATTTAAACTGTTGTAAAGCATTTCCTTTCCCAAGGCGTACAAGACGAGGCTATACGGGTACTCGTGAAGGCCGCAAATATTCAAAAAGATCAGGGCGGCCATCAGCCGGGTCTTCTTCTCGTCATATCCGTTTTTCCCAAGCCAACGATAGTAAAACTCTTCGCATTGCACCAGAATATGTTTCCGGTTGAAATCGTACTTTATCTCACTCCCCTGCCAGGAAACCTCAAAAAGATTCCTGGCCACCAACTCGTGACACATGATGAGTCCGTGCAACATCTTCCCCAAGTCATAGTATATGTCGCCCACCGAGATGGATTTGTCAAAGCACTGTCTCCAATCCAGAAAACAGAATTCGTCCTTCCCCTTGTCATACAGGATGTTCTCAAAGTGGAAATCACCGTGGAACTGTCCGGCCATCCCATCCGCCACATATTCCCAATCCACACGGTCAAGCATGGCCTGTAAAGCAGGATATTCCCTGCCGTTGATCACGAATGCGTTATCTTCCCTGTCGAAGTTCCTGTAAAACACTTGCACCCGTTCATACGTCTTGTCCCTGTAGAATTTCATGCAGGAGTTGTGGAACTCTTTCTTCTGCTCTTCCGTCAAATCCGTTCTCGTCCAGAAATGTTTCGAGTAATCGAGCAACTTTGAGAACAAGGGCAGCGTCACGCATCTGGACATCACGTCGCCATCGACGTAGGTGTAGCAATACATGTGCCTTGTATGCCCCATGATACGGGGAACATAACCACCAAGCAAGCCGGCCCTTTTCACCCTGTTCTCTATGAAGCTGACATTGTCGGAGAACTTGACGACCCTGTCCTTCAAAAGCCATATCGTTTCATCCGCCTTGGGCAGGATATTGGGATCACCGCTTTGATGGAACCTTTTCTGGGTCGCTTCCAACTCCACGGTGATGCCGGTGTCGAACCATGTGAACTTGTGGGCCGCAACCCCATGGGGAAGAAGCTGACGCAACCCGAAAGCCTCTCCCTCCGCAACGGACTGTGCCTGATGATCCGTCATCGCGTTCCAGAATGCCTTGTAATCGTGTATGCCCGCCAATCCGATATAGGGTTCCGGATGCGATTCCGGATTTTTCCCCTTTTCATTGATTTGCCATATCTTTCCTTCGGACGTGAAAGAAAGCGTCCTGTATTGGGACACGTTGTCCCTGTTGTCATATCCCATCCAATTGTGATCCGGCGCGGGAATCCGTTCCGCCACCAGGGTGTCGCAGGAACAGAACACGAACGGTTCCTGAAGGTATTTCGCGCAACTCAACATCGTGAAGCCCAACCCGGAACCCGACCCTTCGTAGGGATAAATGTCAACCAATGTGATGTCCTTTTCCGGATGGGCCAGGGACAGGTACTCGCGGACAAGTTCCCCCTTGTACCCCAACGCAATCACGTATCGCGTGTCTTCCGGAAACATTTCGAAAATACGGGTTATCGTCGGCTTGTTCCCGATGCTCACCAATGACTTGTTCAGATACTTCGTGATGCCTCCGAGCCGGGATCCTGTCCCGGCGGTCGGAATAAATACGGTATATGCCATTTTGATAATAAGTATGTCTTATTAAAAAGTTAATACAATGAATTCCATTTTCAAACGTTATTGTTTTACATACACTTATCTGTCCAACAATGTCAAGACAAGCAACGAAGATAAATATAACGGAGGAGCAAAGAGCGTCCTTGGAAAATGGATACCGGAATGGTGCGAGCCATTCATTCCGGATGCGCTGCCTTATGTTTTTGGGCAAAGCAGATGGATTGAGCAACGCCGCAGCCGGTGCTCGAGCAGGGCAGACATACCAGCGAGTCCCACATTGGGTCAAACGTTTTTTGGAACAGGGAATCGATGGACTGAAAAACAAAGCCGGAAGTGGACGCAAGCGTATCATCAGTACCAAGGCGGACAGGGAGGCTGTAAAGGAAGCAATCAGACAACATCGCCAGAGCGTTTCCAAAGCAAGAGCCGCATGGGAGGAAGCAACTGGCAAGCAGATCAAGGATGGAGCCTTCCGGAATTTTTTATCCTCTCTGGCGCAAGATTTGGACGTATAAGGAAAACGCCCGAAGGGACACCCTCGCCGCAGGAGTACGGTTATAAGAAAGAACTTCTGCAAGAGCTTGAACGTCAATGGGCATACGGACTCATTGACCTCTATTACGGTGATGAGAGCCATGTATGCACCGAAGGATATGTGCCTTACGCATGGAAATTCAAGGATGAGGATTTCTTCATTCCGGTGTATAAGGGTGGCAGGCTTAATATCTTCGGGATGATTGACCGCAACTGCAATTACCACGGGTTCACCACTCTGGAAAGCATCAATTCTGACAAGTTTATAGAATTTATGGAGAACTTCTCTCTTGGCATTTGCAAGGAGACTGTCGTGGTGTTGGATAATTCCAGCATCCATAAAAGTCGAAAAGTCAAAGATTGCCTTGAAAGATGGAAAGAGCGTGGTCTTCATATTTTCTATCTCCCTCCATATTCCCCTCACCTCAATATCGCCGAAACTCTTTGGCGAATATTGAAAGGTAAATGGATTCAGCCACACCACTACGGAGATAAACATGGCCTGTTCTCCGCTGTTGAGACCATTCTCTCGAACATCGGGAAACAATACATGATTCAATTCTGTAGACCGGCGGCTTAACATGTCAATATATTAATTGATTTTTACGAGATACTTATGATTAAATATTTAAACTGTCCAATCCCGTGAATCGTTTATATTGTCCTCCGGCAGTTTCGTCGGATCGTACGGCTTGAAGAACTTCTCCAAAAGATGAAGCGCCGCTTCCGCCACGGCCCTGTCTCCGCCTTTCCGCCTGCAGACATAATCCGCAGCGTTCTTTGCATTCTCGTCGGAGTTTGCCGGTGCGATTCCATACCCGACCTCCTTCATCACATAATGGTCGAATATGCCATCCCCCATATACACCACCCGGGCGGGATCGTATCTTTCCTTTATCCAGTCAATCCGTTTGATCGTGCTGACCGGGAAGATTTCAAATTTCATGTCGAGTATCCTCCTTTCGGATATTTTGAAGCCCCTCTTGTCTCCGGTTACGAAAACTATCTTGCAATGAGGCCGGAGCAGACTGAGGGCATCGTTGTCGTCCGCCCCGAACTTCTTCATGACTTTTCCCTCCTCTGTATAGTAGAAGGAACCGTCCGTGAGGACGCCGTCTATGTCCAAGACGAACACCTCGGGTGTTTCTTTAAGCATATAACAAAAAATAAGTACTGTTTAACTATTGTGGCTTTTGATTCGGCAATCTCCTTTCGTCGATTGCTCCCATGATTCGATTTTCGGCAAATAACCTTATTTGATCAATGACTGTCACTATCAGGTATGTCAAGAGAATTCCCCCCCCCATGCCAGTATCAGTGTAAATCCTTGATTTTGAACGAATATTCTCCGAAAAAAGGCAGAATAATACGGTAGGAACTGGTCGGAAGTATGTACGATAAGAACAGGGAAACTTGATCTTGCGATATGATTGATTGCCCTCGACTGCTTTATTCTCAGGGAAAGGAATATGGAGAAGAATGCCGTCGCAGATAAAAGCACCATCGGATTGTTGTATCTCCGCAGGGACAAGTCGATATAGTCACCGTGAAAGCCATGTGTGTAGCATTCCCAGCTGATTATCGCAGAAATCACCGAGATAAAAATGTAAATCGCGTATCTGTATCGGATGATTAGCCGGGGGATGCCATATAAACGAAAATACCTGCCCAGCAGATAAATGATGATCAATGAAAGGATGCTGTAGCCTGAGTGGAAATTACTAACCTCTTTTGGAATAAATTCGTACCATATCTGGAAGCCTATCAAGCAAACCAAAATCTTTCTGAACCCTGCCTTGTCGATCTTCTCAACAAACGCATTCAGGACAGGAGAGAAAAAAATCAAGCCCAAATACGCCGAAACGTACCAGTTCCCCTGCGAAATGAAAAACAATTGCCTGATATTGAAGTCCAGAAAACAAATGGAACATATCAACAGGAGCACGCCGTAAAACAGGCAGGTGAACAAATACCTGAACAATGAGCGTTTTTTTATGCTCAAGGAGAAGAATCCTGTCATCAATGCAAACACATTCACGCCTATAATCGTACTATAGTGCAGAAGTATCAAGCCAAAATTCGGCCTTTCCCATCCGGAAGGCAGCCCAAAGGTTTGATAGGTGCTATGAACGGCCAATATCATAAGCATCGTTATGATTCGGCATAATTCAATGTTGCTTTGCCGCATAATTCTCTTTCAATGTTATTTATGATTCCGAAAACGACCGGATTCGTGATTCCGCCTACTTCAAGCAAGTCATTTGCTCATATTCTTTCTCCCTGCGAAGCCTGTTTATATTTATTGTACGATGCCAGCAATTGTGTTTCAAAACTTCTTGCAATGGCAGACGTGTTAAAGTTCTCCCTTACATATTCGCATCCCCGCTTTGCGATTTCCTGCGCCTCGTCCTGCCTTTGCATGTAATATCGGATGACTCTCCTCAGATCCTCCAACGTCCCGTCATACGGGATATAGTGATAGCCGGGCCTTAGTCCGAGCCCTTTATACATATCATGATTCAGCCCGATATAAGCGCATCCGCAAGCCATCCCCTCGACAAATCCAATCCCCGGCATTCCGACCAGTTCCTCCGGACACGCGAACATCCTGTAATTGTTGAAAGTTTCGACCATATCAAATGAAGTGTATCCGGACTGTCTTCCATGATTCTCCAATATGGAACTGATATAACAATCTATGACATTTGACAACTCTTCCTGCCTTTCATAGATTTGCTGTCTCATCGGCTGAATCAGTTCAGTCTTGAAAAAATCCCTATAAAGCTTATATTGATCCGGTACAATGGCACAAGTTGAAGAAGTCCCTACTGCCATTGCTTTGTTTTTTCTTTCAGAGAACGCCTTCTTTGAAACAAAGCGGGACTGGAAAGAATACGGCGTGATTAAATTGTCCGCTTCTTTTGCGTTGAAATATGTAGATACAAACTCATTGCCGGAAAGATCGACCTCGTTGACAAATGCGTTTATTCCCGCTTTCTTAAGATCCAGCGGACTGTTAATCGAAATGAAATGATTGCCGAATAATACTTTGTAGCAGTTACATTTGTTCAGGATGTCTATTTGATAACCATAAACAAGATATGCGACTACGATATCATCCGGCCGGATTTTCTTTTTGTCTGTCAATACTTTAATATGAGGCAAACCGTTTACCTTTTGCACGAAAAGATTTTCAAGATACCTGTATGACCGATGCTTGATAAATGCTCGCAAACGAGAGGAAAGAAGTCTGGATCCTTCTTCTGTGATATAGTTGTACACCTCATATCCATTATCATGAAAATATTTAAGCAAAAATTGATGTTTATAGCTTTTTATATGATTCCTACCAATGATTCTCCCGATATGTCTCACATAGAAATCATTACAGTGCAAGTCTATAAATATGATTCTTGGTTTCATTCTTCCTTATCCCCTAAAAATTTTAATAAAATGTTCTGATTTAGAGATGAATTTCTCCTAATTGGCAACAATTTTATTATTATACCCATAATTTCTCACCTGTCCATCCACTTCCTGACCTTGAGGAACCATTTCGAGTGCCCGACAT
>ULPN01029495.1_pt1 | contig 15463 bp, 14 predicted proteins | sample 1953641 | NCBI WGS metagenome assembly ULPN01 (sample SAMEA4835633, study PRJEB28245) | human gut metagenome | biome: gut microbiome; material: fecal sample | place: Denmark | collected 2008
ATATCACCATTGGGTCAGGTTGTCAACAACTTTTTTAATTTTTTTTATTTGTTTTTTCATTTGTCTTTTTTATCCTATAACAGGTTATTTATCCATTAAATTTTTTATTATATATCAAACTTTTTATTCACCTACTTATCCTCATTAGGGGACACCCCTAAAACCCCGTTATAGAAGTATCCGTCCCCTGCCATTTTTAACGTCCATAACTGGTTATCGCCGCCGTGGTATGCATACTGCTGGACATTTGCACCGGCTGCTGTTCCGTTTACGTCAAGCACTTTTCCAGAATAGTTGTTTTTGATTGTCCAGTACGGTACACCATTTTCATTTTTTACATATTGGAACGCAAACATCTGCGCATTTCCATTTACGCAGTCCCAAATCTGCACATTTGCGCCGTTTTCCGTACTTGCGGCATTAATATCTACGCTGTCATATCTTCCGCCGCACTTTGTACGGATTGTCGTCAGTCCGTTTTGTCCTGGCATGACTGCCGTTCCATCTCCCGCATAACTTCCTGCCGTGTTCATAAACTGGTCTTTATACACCCAATTACTTCCCGCCGTGTATCCCGTCTTTTTGAAATCCAATTTATTAAACCGATTCTCCGATGCAGCCGAATACGACTGGTAATAGTCCTCTTTATTGTCGGCTCCGTTTCCCATGTAGCTTACAAACCTGTCCGCAGCTTCCCACTGTGCGCAGAACGTAAATGTTCCGTCCGTCCGGTCGCCGAACCATGCCGTATCCATCACATACTGTTCTCCTGTTCCATATAAATGCCATTCTGACGGCTGGCACTCGTTAAGCGGTGTCCAGCCCCGGTTATCACAGAAAACTGTTCCGTCTGCTTCCCGGATTACCGCCCAGCCCTTAAAAACGTATCCGCTCTTTGCAAATTCATTCCCTCTTAATTTAAACGATTCTGAATACCGCACTGTTTCTGACGGCATATTACCGCTTCCTCCGTTTGGGTCATATTTTACCGTGTACTCCGGGAACGGCGGGTATGTAAACGTCAGTGTCATCCGGTCTAATACTGCCGTTATGTCATACCAGTCAACAATCCAGTCCGGATTATCATCAAACACAACGTCTACGCTGTATGTACATCCCTTAGATGTTAAATCTACCATCTGCTCCGATGATGCGTTTGAGCTAATCCCCGACAGGTCATGTGAACCGTCTGCCGTAAAGTCCAGATAGGTTGTTCCCCCGCAGTTAATCCACGAACCCTCCCATTCTTCATAGGCATCACCATGACAATACTGTGCAGCACTCCAGCCCGATGTCGTATCAACAGATAGCGCGTATGTGGCACTGTTTAAATTTCTACGGATATTTATACTCACTGGAATTTCCAATGATTCAGAAACACGTATTTTTACATCATCACACCTATCGTCCGGACTCGTTGTCTGATTATATTCATCAAATGTTCCATTTACGGTATAATCCGCTTTTAATGTTCCCTGAACAGTTTCACAGTAATATCCACTTTCAAATGTTGCCGCCTGCACTGTATTAATATTTCCAACTGTACCAATAAAAGTCAGCATACATACGGCAAGTATCCAACAAATATATTTTTGTTTTCTTTTCATAATTGCTCCTTTCTACGCAAAATAAAATGACACTTTACAAACCAACGCTGCAAAGTGTCATTTTAAAATCTATATTCTATTGGGGAATTTCGGACTTATTAAAAAGTAATAGAATTATTAAAAAGCAAGTAATGTATCAATTGAAACAGTGTGTGATGTTCCATGTGCATCCATAATTGCGCCTACTGCCTCAGATTTGTCGCTATCCACATGTTGAAGTGTACCATCTACCAATACAGCATCAATCGTATATCCAGTAATCGAATCTGTATATGTATAATGCTTATATGTATGTCCTCTTCGACTGGATTCACTCGTTTTTTCCCACTTCCCAGTAGCAACAAGACGTTCTTCATCTGTCAATGTCGGGGCAACTTCGGTTTCCGGTGCTGGTGCTGGTTCCGGGGTTGGTTCTGATGCCGGAGCTTCTTCCGGTTCACTGGCTGTATCTTCTGCTACTTCCGGTTCTTTTTCTTCTTCCGCATCATTTCCTGTATTCTCTGACACGGCTTCCTCACGGTGAGGAGTTTCTTCCGGCTGCGCTAATTCTACTGTTTCCGATTTCTGTTCTGCTTCTGTTTCTTCTGATACTCCGGCTTCGTTCTCTACGTTCCCTACTTCTACTGCCGTTTCTGTGGCTATGGTTTCTCCTGCTCCTGTCTGTGCCTGGGCTATCTCCATTGCCGCTGTTGTCTTTTCTGTTGTCTTTGCAGATGTCGTAACCTGTGTATTCTGGGTTTCTGCCGCTGTTGTTTTTCCTCCGTCTTTACTATTCGCAAGGTATACTGTTGTTCCTCCTACGGCAAATAATACTACTACTGCCGCTACAACTCCTGCAACTACTTTTTTATCCTTTAATAATTCTTTTAATCTTGTCATATTTTCAACCTTTCCTGTGACGAAGTTCGTCACAAATTATCTAGTACTTGTTATATATCTGTCCTCTGTCTCCGGTTTAATTACATAAACCTATCCCTTCCCTTTTTGCCAGTTCTTCAAGTGTTATCGTTTCCGCTTTTCCCGGGTCTGGATTGTTCATGTAATCCTGTACAAGTTTTTCACAATATAAATCGTCTTCCATATCATCATCAAACTGTACGCCTTTTAAAAACAATAAGATGTTTCCTATCTTATATTCCGGCAGGTTGTCAATGATTTGCTTTGCCTGTTCTCTTTCGCTCATGTCAATAGCCCCTTTCCTGATTATTTGTGACGAGGTTCGTCACGCTTCTTTACCGCTCTCATTATCTTCAATAAATTCTTTTAATCTTGTCATAATTTTCCCCTTTCTATATTATTTTTTTACAAAATTTCGCCGTTTTTACTATTTCATATATAGCATCCGCCTGTTCGGAATTGATCGCAAGCATTTGATTCAAAAGCAGGCACTTATATAAAAATGGCTGTCTTTAAACTTTAAATAAGAAACAATCCGATGATTCCCATAAGCACACCGGCACTATATCCAGCAAGCACATCTTTTACAAAATGCACACCGCCAAGAACACTTACTACACCCATCAAAAATGCCAGAACAAGCATAATAACACCCGCTGCCGGATTGACATACAGCCATGTCATTGCAATGACCGTAAATGAGGCTGTATGACGGCTCGGCATGGATTCTCCGGTCTTGTCCTTTGCGACTATCGGTGTTGTGCCGTAGATCGTATACGGCCGCTTAGCATTAACACATTTTCTAAAAACCGATACACCTGCAAATGTAATAAAAGGCACTAATATTACTTTCAAAAGCATGATACGGCCGCCGTTTATATAGACAAGCCCCAGTAAATCCACATAACACAGTACAGCAAGTGCAGGAAGCAGATGATACAGCACATTCACTGTTTTGGCTGCCCATAAATGTTTTTCATACCATTGATATAGTTTTTTATAAAACTGCGGATAAAAATTATCTTCCTTATTTCCTTCTTCCATTTTTTTACTTTATACTTCTTCCTTTCTGCCGTCTGCAAACAATTCCCGTAAGGTCTTACCGTTCTTTTTCCGGGTAAGTTCCACCAGCCCAAGACGTGTCATATCAACATACACGATTCCTGTGTTTTCCTGCTGGATATATTTTTTTAATGCACTGACAAGCTGTTCTTCTTCGGCTTTTTCTTTCAGATTGATAAAATCCACAATAATCATGCCGGACAGATTACGCAGACCTATCTGGCGCACCAGTTCTTCAGCCGCTTCCAGATTGGTCTTTAAAAATGAATCTTTCTTTTTGACCATTTTCCCGGAATTGACATCAACCGCCGTCAATGCCTCTGTCTGTTCAATCACAAGATAACCGCCGGACTTTAACCATACCTTTTTATTTAATGTCCGCGAAAGAATCGTTTCCAATGAATACAGCTTGTAAAGCGGCAGTAATTCATCTTCATAAAGGCGCAGTTTTTCTTTCACCGCTTCTGCTGCATACTGTCCTGCCAGTTCATAAATTTCCCTGTCATCTGTTACAATTTCATCCAAATCCGAAATGCGCAGATTTTTTAACCATTCCACAACCGGCGGAAGCGGCTCATACATTTTTGTAAATGCTTTTAAATATTTTGCCTGTCCGGTTATCTCTTGAAACTGTTCTGCCAGTTTTTTGGCTTCTGCCAGTACAGGCGCACTGTCTGCTTCTGCTGTATTGGTGCGCAGAATAAAACCAAAAGCCGGAAGTGGCTTTCCTTTGTAGAAAGTTTCTTCCAGCTTTTCCTTTAATGCCAGACAATGCGGATGTTTTTTCACTTTTCCCGAAACGGAAACACCGGTGCCGTCCGATACCAGTACGACATATTCCCCGGTCAGGGATAACTTTCCGGTCGCCGTCGCGGGCTTGGTCTTAAATGCTTCTCTGCTGATTTGCACCAGCATTGAATCTCCTATGCAGACCTTCTCTGTATTTTTGGGATTTAAAAAGAAATGCTTTTTATTCTCTTCCAATGAATAATAGCATTTGATGCCTTTTTCAATCTCAATAAATGCACAGTTTAAATTTTTAACCACATTTTCCACGCGTCCGATGTAAATCCGTCCCGTCATATTTTCCGGTTCTGCCACTTTTAACTCACGGCATACATTATCATAAAACAATGCACAGACACACCGACCCTGTAAATGCGTTATCACATATCTGGTTTTCATACTTCTCCTTATTCCGCAGGCACTCTCCCATGCCGGAGGAAAATCTTTACTTTAAGTATTTTAGCGATTTGCCAGTTCTTTCACAATATCTTCCCATGTCACACCGCGCAGTACCATCAGTACCATGACATGATACAGGAAATCTGAAATTTCATACTTGATTTCTTCCGGGTCCGGATTCTTTGCCGCAATGATAATTTCTGTTGCTTCTTCACCGCATTTTTTCAGAATCTTATCAATTCCCTTATCAAACAGGTAGTTGGTATATGAGCCTTCCTTCGGGTGCTGTCTTCTGTCTTCAATGACATTCATAACATCATTAAATACTTTTAACGGATTGGTTTCTGCATATTCCGTTGATACGAGGTTTCTGTAGAAGCAGCTTCTGTTGCCGGTATGACATGCCGCACCGACCTGTTTTACCTTTGCAAGCAGCGTGTCGTTATCGCAGTCGATTTCAATTGAACGCACATACTGGAAATGTCCTGAAGTCAGACCTTTTACCCAGAGTTCCTGACGGCTTCTGCTGTAATAAGTCATTTTACCGGTTGCAATGGTTTTTTCAAAAGCTTCTTCATTCATGTATGCGACCATTAAGACTTCATCTGTTTTGTAATCCTGTACAACGACCGGAATCAGTCCATCACTGTTTAACTTAAACTCTGAAAACGCAATGGCACTGGTAAAGGTATTCATGGCAATTCCTTTTTTAGAAAGTTCCTGTTTTGCCTGCATGACATCATAATCCAATGCGCTGACAGAAAGTCCTGTAACACCACCTATATTTTCATTTGTAATCAATGCTGTAAAATCTGCATTTTCAGTATTCACAATGCAATTCATCTGATTGGCACTGATTAAATCTGCATCTGCCGTAAACTGCTTTTCACTTAAAATCACAACAGAAAGCTGATTGTCTGCTGCCATGTCAAGTGCTTCTTTTTCCGCACCGGTATACACCAGCCCTAATTTTGCTGCACCGAAACGGTCTGCAACTTCTTTCATCATTAAAAGATTCGACTCCTTAACATCTTCTAACAATGCAGTCTTTGCGCCTGCGTATAAATACTTTTTAATATCCTCGACACGCTTTACATTACCGCCTACAAGTACCGGTGTATCAATAGATTTGGTAATCTGGCGCAGAATACCGATTGCCTTTTCGTGTGAATCGTCATCATAGGATAAATCCATGACAAGAATCTCATCAGCACCGTTTTCGCTGAAACGGTTTGCTGCTGCAACCGCATCACCGTTTCCTAACAGTACACTTAAATCTTTATCAGCGTACGCTTTCTCATCTTTTAAATAAATATTCGGAATTAATTTTTTATATGACATTGTCCGTTTTCTCCATTACCTGCTTATTTTTCAAATTTTTCTACTGCTTCTGATAATATAACGCGCTTTTCATACAGTGCCTTACCAATAATTGCACCGTGGATTCCCGCATCAGAAACCGCTTCAAGGTCCTGCATACAGGATACGCCGCCGGAAGCGATAATGTCAATACCGGTCTTATCAGAAAGAAGCTTTGTCTGTTCAATATTCGGTCCTGCAAGCATGCCGTCTTTTGATATATCTGTATATACAATGGTCTGTACACCCATTTCTTTCATGGCAAGCGCCATATTCACAGCCGTTTTATCACTTAACTTTTCCCAGCCTTCTACAGCAACATAACCGTCCTTTGCATCAATTCCCACAACGATGTGTTCCGCACCAAAACGGTCAATCGCCTGACGGATAAAATCCGGATTTTCAACGGCTTTTGTTCCGATAATCGCACGGTAAACGCCTAAATCCAGTACTTCCTGAATATTTTCAAGTGTACGGATACCGCCGCCTAACTGCACCGGAATATTCACGCTGTTTACGATTTTTTTAATCGTTTCGGCATTCACGGAACGACCCTTTAAAGCCCCGTCCAAATCCACGGTATGAATAAATTTTGCGCCGTCTTTTTCAAAGCTTTCTGCAATCTTGTATGGTGTATCTGAATACACGGTCACTTCGTTAAACAGTCCTTTTTTTAACCGGACACACTGTCCGTCTTTAATATCAATAGCAGGATATAATCTCATAAATTCACCTCATGTATGTATTTTACAGACTTCCTTTTGTAGAAAGCACACTTTTAATTCTGTCATCTTTCTGACACGCTTCGTCTAATGCCTTTGCAAATGCCTTAAACATGCCCTCGATGATATGATGGTCATTTTCTCCGGACAGCTCCCTGATGTGCAGGTTCATTCCGGCTGAATAAGATACTGCATAAAAGAACTCCTTGACCATCTGTGTATCAAAATAGCCGACACTGTCTGCATGGAATGCCGCATCAAAGACAAGATACGGTCTTCCTGATAAATCTATTGCACATAAGATCAGTGCTTCATCCATTGGCAGCATAATATCACCATAACGGCGGATGGATTTTTTATCGCCGAGTGCCTGCTTAATTGCTTCACCTAAAACGATGCCGACATCTTCAATCGTATGATGACAGTCTACGATTAAATCGCCTTTTACCCTCAATGTCAGATCAAATAAACCATGCTTTGCAAAGCTTTTTAACATATGGTCAAAAAATCCGATACCTGTATCAATATCAGATTCACCGCTTCCATCCAAATCAATCGACAGCTGGATATCCGTTTCACTTGTCGTGCGTTCAATGTGTGCCGCACGGCGTGGTATTTTTACTTCTTCCGCTGTTTCTGCTGCATTTTCATTGCGTCCCTTATAACGCGGATTGCGGTATGGTCTGCGATAATTTTCTTTTCTTTCATTGCCAGCCATAATTTTTCTCCTATTCGAATCTTACTCTGATTGAATTTGCATGTGCAGTAAGCTGTTCTGCCGTTGCAAATTTTTCAATATCCTTGTGAATCGGTTCCAGTGCTTCTCTTGAATAAGAAATGATGCTGGATTTCTTAATAAAGTCATCTACACTTAATGCAGAGAAGAATTTTGCCGTTCCGTTGGTCGGAAGAACGTGGTTTGGTCCCGCAAAATAGTCACCCAGCGGTTCAGAGCTGTATTCTCCAAGGAATATTGCACCGGCATTTTTAATTCTTGTCATCGTATCAAATGGATTCTTTGTCACAATTTCAAGATGTTCGGAAGCAATCTCATTGGCAACTTCAATGGCTTCTTCCATCGAAGCTGCCGTTAAAATGTAACCGTAGTTTTCAAGGGATTTCTCAAGAATTGCCTTTCTTGAAAGCTGGGCTACAAAGCCGTCAATTTCTTCTGATACCTTCTGTGCAAGTTCTTCACTGGTTGTAATTAAAATTGCAGATGCCATTTCATCATGTTCAGCCTGCGAAAGTAAATCTGCCGCTACATATCTTGGATTGGCTGTTTCATCTGCAAGCACTAAAATTTCACTCGGTCCTGCAACAGAATCAATGCTGACATAGCCAAACACTGCCTTTTTCGCCAGTGCTACATAGATATTGCCCGGTCCGACAATCTTATCAACCTTTGGAATGGATTCTGTGCCGTATGCCATAGCTGCAATCGCCTGTGCACCGCCGACTTTGTAAATGACATCTACACCGGCTTCTTTCGCAGCAACGAGTGTTGTCGGATAAACCTTGCCATCCTTTCCCGGAGGTGTACACATAATAATCTGTTCTACGCCTGCTACCTTTGCCGGCATAACATTCATCAGAACAGATGACGGATAGGCAGCTTTACCGCCTGGTACATAGACACCGACTCTTGCAAGTGCTGTCACCTTCTGACCGAGAATGGTTCCGTCCGGCTTGGAATCAAACCAGCTGTACTGCTTCTGTTTTGCATGATAATCGCGGATATTTACCAGTGCCTTTCTAATAACATCCAGTAAATCCTTATCCACCTGTGCGTAAGCTTCGTCAATCTCTTCCTGTGTTACACGGACATTTTCTGCATTGATGTCTGCCTTATCGAAATTCTTTGTATACTCAAATAACGCTTCATCTTTTCTGGCGCGTACATTTGCAAGAATATCATTGACTGCTGCTTCAAATTTCCCATAGCTGTTCGGACTTCTCTTTAAAAGGTTCTCCAAAATGTTGTTTTTGCTTTCCGGTGTTAATTTTACGATTCTCATATGCTGCCTCTTTTCTGCCCTGCGGCTTATTTTTCTTTATTTTCCAGATAATTTCTTAAATCCGTAATCAGTTTTGTAATGCGCTCGTTTTCCATTTTCATGCTGACCTCGTTGACTACCACTCTGGCAGACAGCGGACACACTTCCTCTAAGACCTCAAGTCCGTTTTCCTTTAAGGTTGCACCCGTTTCCACGATATCGACAATCACTTCTGAAAGTCCGACAATCGGCGCCAATTCAACAGAACCGTTCAGCTTGATAATTTCAACGGTCTGATGCTTTTTATTGTAGAAATAATCTTTTGCAATATTGGGATATTTGGATGCCACACGGATTAATTCATGATGCTTTAACTTTTCCTTTGCTTCCTTTGGTCCGCAGACACACATTTTACAGTTGCCAATCTTTAAATCATAAACTTCATACAGTCTTCTGCCTTCCTCCAAGATGGTATCCTTTCCGACAATCCCGATGTCGGCGGCACCGTATTCCACATAAGTCGGCACATCTGACGGCTTGGCAAGGAAGAAACGAAGCTTTAATTCTTCATTGGTGAAGATGAGTTTTCTTGTCTTCTCGTCTTTCATTTCCTCGCAGGTAATTCCAATATTTTCAAAAATTTCAAGGGCATTTTTTGCAAGACGTCCTTTTGCCAGTGCTATTGTTAAATATCTCATGAAAGCTTTCCTCCCAGTATCTCAGCCAGCCGGAGCTGCTGTTCTTTCTTTGTTGCCGCATCAATCACCGTCACAGAATTATTAATATCAGCACTCATATTCTTTAACAGAACTACGTCTTTTATCTGTGAATTAGCGGCATATTCGCAGCAGCTGTCGATATCCTTTGCCTGTTCTTCTGTCAGCATACAGACATTGTTGCCCATCTTACGCATTGCATCTGCGGTCTTTAACGCATTTACAAGGTTATCCTTGGCGTACACAAGTAAGATGCCGCTTACATCGACCGGAACATTAAGTTTCTGTCTGTTCATGGCTGCCATCAAAGTATCTACATTCATGGAAAATCCGATAGATGCCTTGTCACAGCCAAACTGTCCTATCAGTTTGTCATATCGTCCGCCGTTGACAACCGGTTCGCCGACACCAAAAGTATATCCTGCAAAAATGATACCGGTATAATAGCCGTGATTGCTTAATGCACCCAAATCAAATGAAATGTATTTGTCATAGCCGATAATCTTTAAATAGTCATACAGCTTTAACAGTCTGTCGATTGCGGCAAGGCAGTCCTGATTCTTTGTCAGCCCTGCTGCCTTGTGTAAAACATCAATTGAACCAAACAGCTGCGGAAGCTGTAACAGCACATCTGAAATGCGCTTATCAATATTTAATGAATTTAACAGTTCTTCCACACCGAAATAATTTTTCTGTTCAATCAGACGGACAAGCATTTCTGCTTCATCGCCGTCAATACCTGCTTCCTTTAAAAGCCCTTTAAAGAACAAAACATTGCCGATTTCAACCTGAAATTCTTCCAGTCCGGCATTTTTCATGCAGTCAATCACCATGCTGATAATCTCTAAATCAGCATCAATCGAATCATCGCCAATCAGTTCCGCACCGACTGCCGTGCTTTCCTTTAACTTTCCCTGATAATATTTGCTGACATTGACAAAAGTATTGCCCACATAGCAAAGCTTTAACGGACGGTTATCGTCTTCAAAATACTTTGCGGCAGTTCTTGCGATTGCCGGTGTCATATCCGGGCGCAGCACCAGTGTATTTCCATACCGGTCAAAAAACTTAAACATTTCTGTCGATGGAACACTTCCACGTTCTTTATTAAACACATCAAAAAATTCAAACGACGGTGTCTGGATATCGTTATATCCATATAATGCACAGACATCGTGCAGACGGTTCTGTAACACAATCTTTCTGGCACATTCACCGTTATAAATATCTCTTACACCCTCCGGTGTATGCAGTAAATCCTTTTTCATACTATCTCCATTTCTAAGCAACTTGTTGCGAAGAGGCGATGAGAAATTCGCGAAGGCGATTTCTCATCTGCCATCATAGATATTTGTTTTTGCTCAGAAACAAATATCTATGTGAACAAGCTTTCATTTATGGCTTGTTCACATTACTCCAATTCCGCTTTAAGCGCTTTTTACTTTATCGTGGTAACGTGATAATTCGTTACAAAAGAATAGTGAGATTATACCCTACTAAACCGCTCTTGTCAATCTCCCTTACGAAAGTTCTCCATGCAAATGTTCTTTATAGATAACATAACAATTCGCATGTTTTTCCTGTGCCATCTGCAATGCCTTTACCAGCTTTCTATGGACAATCCGCATATCCATTCCATTTTCAGGATAACATGCCACACCAAATGAAAATGAAATTTCATATTTAGGGTCCACCAGCCTGTAATTCCATGCAATTCTGCTGCGCAGGGATTCAATAAATGCACGCAGTTTAATATCACTGTTAATATCCTGTACCACCACGCTCATCAGATTCGGCTGCAACGGACATACAATACCACGGTGTCCCACATGACGGCGTACCGTATCCTGTACAGACTGTAATAAATCCTGTACAAAGCCGCTGCCTTCATTTTTCATGTAATCCTCTATATCATTCACCTGCATCAAAATCAATGTCAGCTTACAGTTCGGATTTAATTTAATCGCACGATTGCAGTAACCATTCATTTCCTCGTAAGATAATACGGTTCTATCCCCGGAATAACGATAGCTGCTAATGGACATCTGCTTTCCGTCTGTCTGTTCTTCTATCCGCTTAATACTGCCAATTGCCGTCTTTGGCCTGTCGCCTGAATAAATCGTTGAACATTTCACCTCAAATAATTCATATGCACCGTTGGTATATTCAAAATTTGCACGGAAGCTGTGCGTAAAAGATTCCTTTGCTGCATGAATATCTGCGCAGATTGCCGTACATTCCGCTACTGATTCCTCTGATATGATGCCATGGGTAATAAAATATTGGACTGCCTGTTCTAACGGCACCTCCAGCAGGTTGTCCACTTCATTGTCATTAAACTGGTTAATCCGAAGCTGTCCGCTGTCATAATCATATGTGCAGAATAATTCATTTTCCAATGCAAGAAAATACCTCACATTTCCCATTGATTCGCGTAGTGCATGATTACTTTCCTTTAATGCATAAATGTCTGAAATTTTTAACTTAAGATATTCTTCCGCCAGCAGGCTGTTTTCCCGCTCTTTTCTGCAGCGCATAATTTCTAACAGCACCCAGCGGTATGCATTATCACATCTTCTCATGCGGAGTACCATTTTTTTGTATTCTGACGAATGCAGACTGTTGCTTACATCGATAAAATCATCCAGATCAACCGGATGTATAATATCTACTATGGATGTATACATTGACAGCCCGACTCCGATAAAGCGAAAAACCTGTTCGTCTGCCATAATAATATTAAATTCCCTGTCAACAATGGCACTACCGTCAATGACCTGATACTCTGTAATCAAATTATTTTCCATATGCACTTTTGCCCTTCCCTTTTATCTATTATGTTTTATCTATTCCCAATCTCTCTGTAAAATATCTTTCTGCAACGCTTCCAGATAATGCAGCATTACACCTTTTGACATGTGAATCCGGTATGTTTTGTCAATTTCCTCATATGTAAAGCTTTTTCGTCCGCCTTTTTCACTACGTTCCCAAAATTTAATTATATCACAGTAAGGCAGATAATAATACTCATTCCGTGCCGTATAATGCAGAATAATAAATGCAATGCCCTTTTGCTGTTCAAAATCCGACATAAACGAAATCTGATGAGCATGAATGTTTTGCAGCGGAAAGGTATCCACTGCCGTTTCTTTGGCATCAAAGCAGACCGGTATTCCCTGAATCACACCAATGTAATCGACCGTACTTTTCTTATCAAAATATGCCAGCGTAATATGTCTGGTTTCCCTGTCAATTTTTATCGGCGTAATCGGTGTCGGTATTTTCTGTATCAGCGCAAGATGATTTTTTAAATACGTATCATTTGTAAAATTAATGAGTTCTTCTAGCGCAGAACCTCTAAGTCCTCTTGAATTCCAGGTTGCCATAATCCTTCTCCTTTTAGTACCTCACAAAATCCGCCGGGAACTGCCGTTGTCACCACAAGCTGTTCTTTCGGAAAATCAAGCTGATAGGCATGTAACATCTGATGTCGGATATTGTATTTTTTTCTAAAATACTGATTCCACGCGGCGTCTCCATATTTTTCATCGCCTGCAAGCGGGTGGCCCAAGAAACTTAAATGCGCGCGGATCTGATGACTTCGTCCCGTCAGAAGATTGACCTTTAATAAAGTTGCCTGCTTATTTGCACAGACCGGAATATACTCTGTTTCAATCGGCAGAATATCTTTTTCTTTCTCTTTCGGCGCATTTTGCAGGATTGTCACTTTATTCGTGCGTTCATTTTTATACAGATATCCTTTGACACGGCTGCGTTTTTCTACATTTCCTTTTACAATACACAGATAATACTTATGGAGCGTTCTTTCTTTAAATGCCGCTGTCATCGTCTGTAATCCATATATGCTTTTGCCCGCAACAACGATACCGCTGGTGTTGCGGTCTAAACGGTTGCAGATACCCGGATGAAAGGTGCGCAGCTGTTCTTTAGTCAGCGCACCGCTTTCCAATAAATAGTCACTTATAGCTTCAACCAGGGAATAATCGTCTTTTTTTGCCTTTTGGGAAAGCATGCCCGCCGGTTTGTTAATGATTAAAATGTCATTGTTTTCATATAATACTTCAAGTTTTACTTTTTGTTTCTTTACCCGTCTGCCTGCACTTTCAGACATTTTGCCCGATGTATGCTGTGAACGTTCTGCCGTCCGGGTGTCTGTCCGGATTTTTGTATCCGTGTCTGCGTTGGTATCTGTTCCCGCAAATTTTTCATACGTTTCATCGGCAAAAAACATTTGGATAACATCGCCTGCTGCCAGCTTTTCACTGCCCTCTGCTTTTTTGCGGTTCAATGTAATATTTTTTTTGCGCAGCATTTTGTATAAAAAACTTTTGGTGGCATTGGGCAGACATTTTACAAGATATTTGTCAAACCGCTGTCCTGCTTCAAGGGAACTGATTGTTATTTCTTTCACATTTTCTCCATTCTACAGGCATTTCCGCCTATAAGCACATATTTTTCATGGCATGGGTAATCCATTCCATTCTATCCATACTGCGTTTATCGGTATCATCAAAATTAGCGGCAAGTCCCCTCACTCTGTTTAAAAAGGTCTTTTCATCAGTGTAGAGTGTTACGTTTGCCGCCAGTTTTTCATTTTTTAAAAAGTCCCGCAGACTGGTTTCAAAAAGGGTCTTATCCGCCTTTTCTTCCTGTGTGAGCGCGCAGACGGCATTGTCTGTGACAACAACTGCCTGTGTACCAATCGGACTTTTGCTGTTTGAAAAAACGCAGTCGTAACAGCAGGTAAGCGCTCCTGCAGCAGCTTCCACGGCTTCTTTCTGTGCCTGTGTTGCACTTTTATGCGGAAGTAATACAAAGTAGGCGACTGCAAATTTTGCCGCCGGAAGCACCAGTACCGTTGCAATCAGCGTGCAGTAGTTATTGCGCGACTTAAAAACTGCCAGCCCTGCAAAAAATACGGCAAATACTACCGCAAATGAAATCAGCATAATGAGCAGGTTCTGATTCTTTTTGCGCTTTAAATATTCAAAAGTTCCTTTTTCCTGTAACTTCATCGTTTTCTTCCTCCTGCTTTCCGCGTGCCGCTTCTGCCGCTTTTTCTGTTATCTGCCGACTTCTGACCGGCTGGACGCTGTCTGGCCGTTCTTGTATTCTGCGTTGTTGTATGCTTACCCTTTTTCTGACTTCCCTGTTTTGAATTTCCCTGATTTGTGCCGCCGGTGTGGTATCCGTTTTTCATCGGACGCGGCGGAATCAGGCAGTGCCTGTCAAATCCGATTAAGTCTTCCCTGTGATTCTTTAGCAGTGCTTCCTTTACCAGCTCGTAATTTTCGGGATTGCGGTACTGGATTAATGCTCTCTGCATTGCTTTTTCATGCGGTGAAACCGGTGTATAGACCTTTTCCATAGTACGCGGGTCAAGTCCCGTGTAATACATACAGGTTGAAAGCGTGGACGGTGTCGGATAAAAGTCCTGCACCTGCTCCGGCATATACCCCAGATCACGGATATACTCTGCCAGTTCAATCGCTTCCTTCATCGTTGAACCCGGATGGGAAGACATCAGGTATGGCACAACAAACTGCTCTTTTCCTGTTTTTTTATTAATCCGCGCATAACGTTTTAAAAAGGCTTCATACACCTTGTTTTCCGGCTTGCCCATATATTTTAAGACATTGTCTGAAATGTGTTCCGGCGCAACTCTTAACTGCCCGCTGATATAATGTTTACACAGCTCGTTCATAAAGGTATCGTCATCATCTGCCATGCAGTAGTCAAAACGGATACCGGAGCGGATAAATACCTTTTTAATGCCCGGCAGTTCCCGGATTTCACGCATCAGCTTTATATAATCTTTATGGTCGACCGTCAGGTTCTTGCAAGGCTTCGGAAATAGACACTGCTTATTCTGGCAGACACCGTGCGTAAGCTGCTTT
>ULPN01004570.1_pt1 | contig 14544 bp, 10 predicted proteins | sample 1953641 | NCBI WGS metagenome assembly ULPN01 (sample SAMEA4835633, study PRJEB28245) | human gut metagenome | biome: gut microbiome; material: fecal sample | place: Denmark | collected 2008
CATGGATTATAATGTAAAGCCCATGATTCATCGTTTCCGTCAAAATGATATGAATATCGTCATGGATGTGAACAGCGGCATTGTCCATGTCGTTGATGATGTGACATACAGGGTTCTGGAGTTTTATAAAGGAGAGGGCAGAGAAGAAACTTTGTCCGCTCTCGAAAAAGAATACGGCGCTGAAGAGCTGAATGAAGTCATGGATGATTTGGATGAACTCATCAGGGCTCAGTCTCTTTATGCGCCCATGGATAAGAATTATGAAATGGCGATCGAAGATAAACCGATTGTCAAGGCGCTGTGTATCAATATCGCCCACGACTGCAATCTCCGCTGCAAGTACTGCTTTGCCGGACAGGGAGGATATGGACAGTGGCGTATGCTCATGAGCTTCGATGTGGCGCGCCGGGCTGTTGATTTTCTCATCGCCCACAGCGGACACCGTGAACATTGCGAGCTGGACTTTTTCGGCGGTGAACCGCTCATGAACTGGCATGTGGTGCAGCAGACGGTGACCTATGTTCGCCAGCAGGAGAAGAAACACGATAAAAAAATCAAGATGTCTCTTACGACGAACGGAATGCTTCTGGATAAGGAGAAGGTGAAGTATCTGACGGATAACCATATCAGCCTGATCCTGTCACTGGACGGCCGTAAGGAAATGCATGACTCCATGCGTCCCGGCGTGAATAATGAAGGTACTTATGACCGCATTATGAAAAATCTCCAGTACTGCATCAAGCATCGCAATGGAGAAGAATACTATGTCCGCGGTACTTTCACCAGGCAGAATCTGGATTTCACTACTGATGTGGAAGATATGCTCAATCATGGATTTCCCGTGGTTTCTATGGAACCGGTTGTCGGCGATGACACGGCGGATTATTCCATCAAAGAGTCGGATCTGCCTCGGGTGAAGGATGAATATGATAAATTGGCGAAGTTTTTCATCAAGCGTGAAGAGGAAGGAAATCCCTTTTTTTTCTTCCATTTCAATATGGATCTTTGGAGAGGCCCCTGCCTGCCGAAGCGTCTTCGCGGATGTGGAGCAGGGCATGAATATCTGGCGGTCGTGCCCAATGGAGATATTTACCCGTGCCACCAGTTTGTCGGTCGTGAAGGATATGTGATCGGCAATGTTTTTGAGGGACTCAAGAACATGAAGATGATGCGCGATTTCCGTGTGAACCATGTGTTCAGCAAGCCTGAATGTGTGGACTGCTGGGCGAAGTTTTTCTGTTCCGGCGGCTGCCATGCAAATAATGAAGCTTATGCCGGGGATATCCATAAGCCTTACGGGATTACCTGTGAAATTCAAAAGAAGCGTGTGGAATGTGCCATGATGATTCAGGCATATAATAAGTTGAAAGCTCCGAAAGTCATGCACCAGCCGGGAACAAAAGCGGCAAGGAAAGCGGAAGGCTTATCCGCTACCTGATAAGATGAAATAAAGAAAGAAGAGTATGACAAGAGGTTTCTGTTTGCGCAGAGACTTCTTTTAACTTATAATGAAATAAGTATTATAGGGGTAATGGAATCAAAATACAGGCATCGTTTTTGATGCATTTTGTATGAAGGAGGAATTGATTATGCATATAAAAAGAGTTGGAGTCGCCCTTATGGCGGCTGCCATGATTGGTACAGGTGTGTTTTCCGGGGTTTCTGCATCCGGATTGGGCAGTATTCTCGGCGGTATTGTGAAAGTAGGCGGTATAGGGTTCCTTGTGGATAAGTATGGTGAATCGCTGAACAGTGCCATCAATTCTGTTATGATGAAAGAAGGCGCAGGTACGAACTATGCTACAAAGGTTGTTCCTATCGTCAGTATCGGTAACAGAGGATATATCGGAGCAGCACAGGTTATCGGCGATGCGGACCAGGTGGAAAAGGTGGAAGCGGTAGGCCAGCTTGAAATCAGCTGGAATAACAAGCTTTTCCGCATCAAAGGTCTAATTCCTATGGACAGTAAGAACCCGACCAGTTTCAACCGTGTACAGGGCGTAGGTGTTTCCGCCGTTATTGATGTAAGAGTTTAATCGGAGGACTCAGCATGAAAAAATCTATTCTTGCAGCAGGTATTTCTTTGTTACTCGTATTTCCGGGAGCAGCAGCCGAACCGACGACCCTGAACGGACGTATGGAACGGGTGGAAGATGTCCTTTATGGGGAAACGCGCAGCGGCTCCCTTACCGAACGGATTACTTCCGCCGATAATTTAATTTATGGCACAGGCAGTTCGACAGGCGTGGGTCTTGATGACCGGGTCGGAAATCTTTATGCTGATGTGGTAAACAGCGGTAATGATGCTGCACCGTCCATCTCTTCCCGGACGAATGCCCTGGAGTACTACCTGACTGATGAAATTAAGCGGGAACCGCTTGCCGGCCGTATCGGTGATATGGAAAAAAGCGTTTTCGGCAGTGTGAAATCAGGCGCATTGGATAAGCGTACCGCGGAATTGGAAAAAGCTATTTATGGAGATCAACATTCGGAAATGAAGGATGTTGTTCTTCCTGAAAAGACGGTATTCAAGATTTCTTTAAATGATAATATCAGCAGCAAAACAAACCTTGTGGGTGACCCTGTAGAATTTACTGTGCAGGAAGATGTGAAGGTCGGTGATATTCTTGTGCTGCCCCGCGGTTCCAGAGGAAGCGGCGTGGTGACGAAAGTATCCCGGCCGAAGAGCTTTGGTCGCAACGGTAAACTGGATATTTCATTTGATCAGGTATTTTCTTTGGATGATGAACCGATTCCGACCGTTCTCGGACCGGAAGCAAAAGATAAGCTGAAGATGGAAGCTGCTGCCGTAGGCGCTTCTACTATCGGCGCATTGGCGCTGGGGCCGGTCGGCCTGGTAGGCGGTTTTTTTGTTAAAGGCAAAGATGTGGAACTTCCTGCAGGATCTGAATTGTATATACAAACGCAGAAAGATGTTACCACGAAAGGTCTTGTTACCGCTTCCGGCGCACCGAACATGGTACTTCGCAAGAGAGTGGCCAAGTCGGCTGTTGCCGGAGAGGCAGGGAGTACAATGGCTTCTGATGCCGGTTCTTCTGTGAATACTGTGGAAAATATGCGGAATGAATTAAAGTTCGTCAATGAAGACGGAGATGAAATAGATACCAAAACAAAAACAGTAAAATCTGATGCGGAAGAGACAAAAGCGGATGTTTCCGGGACAGCGGAAAAGGCTGCTGATGAAGGAGAAGAAAATGCATCAGTAGTTATTGTAAGAAATGAATAAATCGAAATTAAAAAGGGCATTGATTTTAGGGTGTGCCCTTTTTCTGGGAACGGGTCCGGAAGGATATGTTTCGGCGGCAGGCGATATAACTTATGAAGAAGTTGGGCACATTATGCACTATATGTATCAGATTGCGGCAGGCGATATAACTTATGAAGAAGGGTTCGTCGTCGATGAGGATCATAAGGGCGTAGTGCGCCCGATTCGTCCTGCGGAAGTTCTTGTAAATCGGAACAATGCAAAAACAAAGGAACCGGTAGAATCCGATCCCCCGTCTTCGGCAGCAAAAACAGGGAAGAAGGCAAAGGATACCGGGATTTCTCCTGAACATCCTTTAACTTTTACTGCGGACTATATCCGTTATAACCATTCTACAGGAGATGTTATGGCGGAGGGGCGTATTGATATGCGCCAGATGATGGATCAGTACACTACAGAATATGTCTATGGAAATACGGTTACCCAGCAGTATGTTATTCCGGGAGAAGTACACTGGAAAAATCCCACTACTGATATGACGGCACAGCGGGCGGAATATGACGGTGCCGCATCCATAGGAAAGTTCTATGACTTTTCAGGCTGGGATTCAGGCCTTTATTATTTTAAAGGGGATAAAGGGACTTATTATCGTAAGGACAATAAAATGGTCGCGGATAGAGGCTACTTCACGACGAAGCATGCTGTCGCCAAAGTACCTGACTATCGGATTGAAGCAGATACCATCGAAATTTATCCGGGTGATCATTACACGGCTTATGATGTGAAATTAAAAGTGAAGAATACGACCCTTATTTCTTTTCCCAAGTACAGAGCTTCTTTGAAAAATGACAATGCGGTCAGCCCGTGGTCGCTCCTTCCCCGCCCGAAGTATGACAGTGATAACGGATGGGGATGGCACAATGGACTTGAATTACCTGTAGCACATAATGACGATCTGTATTTTTATATCCGCAATGAATGGTACACGAAATCAGGATACAAGCCGGATGTCGGTTTTAGCTACAGCACACCTTTCGGATGGTTCAATTTCCATTATGCTGAAAAAGAAAGTTCCATCAATGATGAAGGCGGTTTATGGATTAAAAAGCGGCCGTCCCTTGAGTTTAAGTCTAATCGGTATTACCTGTTTAAATCGCCCTTCTATGCAGGTATAAACGGAGAAATCGGTTATTGGGATGAGGAAAGGGCAGGCGGTAACCGTAAGGGCAGTTATAAAGGCTTCGACGTGTATATTTCCGGTGATCCCATAAAGCTGGGCAGGTTTCTGACTTTTAACTGGAGAGCAGGGATTGCCAAAGATTACTACGGATACCAAAATGAGATACGTGAAAATAAATACTATTCCGTGGGGCTTATGGGAGGATACAGAGCGGTTTCCGGATGGATCAATTATACAAATCGTGCAATTACGGGATATACGCCGTATCTTTATGATACGTTCAGTACGACGAAACCGATTGATATAGGATTCAGACTCGAACTTACACCCAAAGATGCTGTAAGCGTTTCCTGGACGATTGATGCGAAAAATGGTAATGTAGATCACCGCTATTATACTTACTACAGGGATATGCATTCATTCTATGGATGGATCCGGTATGACACGGTGGAAAAGAAAACAACATTTATGATCATGCCGAAAGATTTTAGATTCTGATTGGGGTCATCGCTATAGGGGCTGGAATGAAATTTTCTTTAGACAAATATTTAAATGTCGATTTACAATATATTTTTGGCAGTAAATGGAATGTAAATGCGGAAGATCTGCAAAATTATGAAGCAGTTATTTCCAATGCGGCAAAGCGTGTACAACGGATAAGAAAAACGGGAAAAGGTCCGGGAGGCAAAGCGGTTCTTTTTTCCCGCCTTCCTTATATTTTAGATGAAAATGTTCTCATGACAGCAGAAGAGCGGCTGCGGTTGGAACGGCTGGACAGGATCGGAAAAGAACAGGATGTTCTGATTTCTATCGGGATAGGAGGATCTTATCTGGGAAATCAGGCGATTTTTGATATTTTTTATGGTCCGTACTGGAATATGCGTTCCCGCGGGGAAAGAAACGGGTACCCGCAGGTATTCTTTGCGGGACAGAATGCCGACCCGGCAGCGCTTATGGATCTCGTCTGCCAGCTTCGGAGGGAACGGGACCGCTGCGGCCGTAAATTGAGAGTGCTGCTCCTGATAATTTCCAAGTCGGGGACAACTGTGGAACCGATGGCGGCTTTCCATGTATTGAGACGGGAATTATCCGATTTTTGCGAGCTTTCTTTTATTACAGTCACTGACAGAAATACCGGTAAGCTCCATGAATTGGCCGAACGGGAAGGATGGGAACAGTTTGCCGTGCCTGAAGGTATCGGCGGCCGTTTCAGTGTCTTTTCCCAAGTCGGTTTGGTCTGGGGGAAGTTGGTCGGTCTGGATATAAGGGCTTTTCTTGACGGTGCGAGATTTGTGGAAGAGCATTGCCGGGGGAAAATTTCGGATAACCCGGCACTTATGCTGGCTGCGGTCAAGTTTATCGCCATGAAAGAGTATGGAGTGGCAGCAGAGGTTATTATGCCTTATGGTGCAGGCCTCCGTGCATTAGGCTGGTGGTATGCCCAGTTGATGGGAGAGTCTTTGGGGAAAAAATTTGATACCCATGGGAATATCATTTACAACGGCCGCATTCCGGTTGCCTGTGTAGGCACGACAGATATGCATTCCCTTACGCAGGAACACCAGCAGGGGAAGAAGAATAAAATTGTACAGTTTATTTCCGTGAGAAATCTTCCCGATAAAGCAGATTTCTTTTGTGATGACGGCCACGCAGGCGGAATGGTGGATTTGGGGATGCTGCTTAATGCCGCTGCCCGGTCTAATCAGGAGGCTCTGGCACAGGAAGAAAGGATGAGCTGTGCGATAGAAATTGAAAAGCTGACAGAATTCCACATAGGAATGCTGATGTACTTCTTTTTCCTTGCTACTGCCTATGAAGGTGCTATGGCGGATATCAATACATACGACCAGCCGGGGGTGGAGGATTACAAGAAAATTCTCCGCAAGTATTTACAAAAATATATGAAAGAGGCATGAGGTTATGGAGGGGGCGCGCAGGAGATGGATAGTCCCGGTGACAGGGGCAGTGGCGGCCGTTTTAACGGTGTGGGGCATTCTTGGTGTCGGTAAAGCGTCAACCGTTATTCCTGAAGAGGCAAACGGTACAACTCCTGCTGCTGTAAATGAAAGTGAAATGAAATTTGGAAAAATATCGGGCGGCGTTAAAAAATATGATGCGGCTCTTTATTTGCGGGGAAAACCGTTGAAAGATCCGTTTTATGCGGTGCGGTCTTATGATTCAAAGAGGGAGAATGAAGAAGCGCCGCAGATGCCGGCAGCAGAAGGGACAACGGGGACTATCCATCTCGCCCCGGTTTTACAGGGAGTCATGGAGTATGGAGGGAACCGGCGGGCCATGCTTGCCGTGAATGGAGAATCAGTTACAGTTCGGAAAGGGGATCGGGTGGGTATATGGTCAGTCGTTTCAATCGGAGAAAAAACAGTCCAGTTATCATCGGCAGCAGGGAATCTTTTTTTGGAACTGCCTTGAGACATACCGCCTTTTTATTCGCAGGCACTCTGTTTTTCTGTTTCCCTTTTTCTGTCAATGCGGAAAACAGAATGCCGGAGATGAAACTGGAAACGAGTGCTCACGAAACTATGGAAGCGACACTCCGCCAATCCATGGAAGGACGAAAAGGGGAAAAGGCAAAAAGTTATTTAACGAAACATGCTGTTACGGAAGAAAAAGAACCTTCCGATTTCAGTCTTTATGTAAAGAATGCGCCTATCCAGGAGGTTCTCCGGAGTCTGGCGGAACTTACAGGGAAAAATATTGTCTTCGGCGGTACAGTTACAGGAAGTGTGACGGCTGATTTAGATCACGTCACGCCGAAAGAAGCGCTCCATGCCATGCTGGTTTCCCAGGGACTCATAGCACGGGAAGAGGGGAGCATGCTTATTGTTTTTGGGGAATCCGCCATGAAAAATGGGGGAAGAGCAACGAAATCCTATAAATTGTCTTATGCGGAAGCGAAAGAGGTGGCGGAAGGGATTCGCCAGCTTTCTGACAGCGTCCATGTAGCATATAACCAGACGGCAAACGCGGTCATTCTGAGCGGAACACCTTTGGAAATCATGGAAACCGCTGCGGTTCTCCGCTCTCTGGATGTTCCTGAAAAACAGGTAAAAGTAGAGGCGGAAGTTATTGCCGTGAACCGATCCCATTCCAAAGAACTTGGGATCGACTGGGATTTTAAAGCTCTTACCGGCAGCGGCGAGTATCGCAGGGAAAGCTGGAATGAACAGCGGTATGTCACCGATGATGCGGGAAATATAAAGTATGATAAAAATGGAAATCCGCGGATGCGGAATATCGAACATAACGGATGGAATGTGAAGATTCCTGAAGGCTACGCAGGTATTTCCTACGGCAGATCCGTGGCAGGGCATCCCTACACCGCTTTTTTCAGGGCTAACCTGAATGCTCTTGTTTCTACAGGCAAAGCGAGAATCCTTGCCCGGCCGAATGTGGTCACCATGAACGGGCGGGAAGCGGAAATACTTATAGGAAATAAAATTCCGGTTATCGTGGAGCACGTGGATAACGGCGTTCGGACAACGACCACGGAATACCGCGACGCAGGCATCAAGCTTACCTACACGCCGCGAATCAGTGCGGACGGGGAAATCACCGCAAATGTGAATGCTGAGGTTTCCACGCCGTACCTTGTGCCTGAAATGCGGGCTTACCGTATCATTACCCGCCAGGCAAATACGCTGGTCCGTCTCCGGTCGGGCGATATGCTTACTATCGGGGGTTTGATAGATAAGGAAGAAAATAAAACCTTTAGGAAAGTTCCTATTCTGGGAGATATCCCCTTACTGGGAAAACTTTTCCAGAGCAAGAGCCGATCCGTGGAGGAGTCGGAAATAGTCATCATCATAAAAGCGGAAATACTGGACAGATGAACCGCTTTTATAGGAAGATAAGGGAAATATGGCAGTACTTAGAGTCAATGGTTTAACTAAATATTTTGGCATTAACAGCGTTTTTGAAAATGTTTCTTTCGAATTGAAAAGCGGCGAACATATTGGGCTTGTAGGGGCGAACGGCGCAGGGAAAACGACACTCCTGAAATGTATCATGGGAAGGGAAGAGGCTGACCGGGGAACGATAAAAGCCAGTGATGGTGCAGTAATCGGCTACCTTCGCCAGGATTTCGATTATGCCGGTGAAACGATACGTGATGAAATGGAAGAAGCATGGAAAGACGTTCTCTTTTATAAAGACAGAATGGAACGGCTGGCAGCCGAATTGGAATTTCATAAAGATGACGCTGATCTTGTTTTGGAATATGGAAAAACGGAAGCCCGTTTTGAATTTCTCGGCGGTTATGATTATGAATCTGCCACGAAAAAAATTTTAACGGGTCTCGGTTTTACGGAAGAGGACTGGGATCGGGATATTCATTCTTTTTCCGGCGGTCAGAAGGTCAGGATTAATTTGGCGGCTGCTTTCGTGCGTCATCCGGATTTCCTTCTTCTTGACGAACCGACAAACCATTTGGACATGGGCATGCTGGAATGGCTGGAGGATTATCTTCGCTCCTATAAAGGAGGCGTGCTTATGATTTCTCATGACCGTTATTTTCTTGATGCTGCGGCGACAGGCATTATCAATCTGGAGAATCACCGCATTCATTCTTACCGCGGCGGCTATACGCGGTATATGGATACGAAGACACGGGAAACGGCGGCTTATGAAAAAGCATATGAAAAGCAGCAGGAGCATATCCGTGAAACGGAAGAATACATAAGAAGATACAAAGCGGGGATCAAGTCAAAACAGGCACGGGGACGGCAGTCGCAGCTGAACCGCTTGGGACGGCTGGAAAAACCGAACCGGCAGGCCACACTTCGTTTTCATTTCACACCGCCTGATGACTGTGCGGATAAGGTTCTTGATATCCTTCATGGTACGGCAGGATATAATGGGACTCCTTTATTTAAAGATATAGAAATGCATATAAAAAAAGGGGAGACGGTAGGACTTATCGGACCAAACGGTGCGGGGAAGACGACCCTACTGAAAATGATTACAGGGGAACTGGCGGGAGAGAAAACGCTTATCCATATGGGCAGCCATGTACAGGTGGGTTACTACTCCCAGGAGCAGGAGTGGCTTTCACCGGATCGAACCGTTATTGATGAGGTGCGGGATCTTTTCAATTATGGCGAAGCGGAAGCAAGAAATGTACTGGGCATGTTCCTTTTTCGGGGAGAAGATGTTTTCAAAAAAATATCTCTTCTTTCCGGCGGTGAAAAGGCGAGGCTGTCCTTGTTATGTCTCTTTCTGAAACGGCCGAACTTTCTCATCCTTGATGAACCGACAAACCATCTGGATATTCCTACGAGGGAAATCATGGAAGAAGCCATACAGGCTTTCGGCGGAACCTGTCTGATCGTTTCCCATGACCGGTATTTTCTCGATGAAGTTGTGACGCGCACACTGGAACTGGACAATGGCAGGCTTACTGAGTACCTTGGCAACTACACTTACTATAAAAAAAAGAAAAAAGACCTGGAAGAATTTGAAAAGGACAGGGGAAATGCAAAGACTGCAAAGACGCCTGCCCAAATGACAGTATCCAAGGCGGAACCGAAAAAGGCAGAAAAGAAGGAAATTTCCATAGCGGCAGCAAAAAAGCTGGAGCAGGTGGAAATGGAAATTGCACGGCAGGAAGCGACCGTGAAAATGTATACTTTCCGTATGAACAGCGAGCCTGAAAATTATGCCGCCCTTACGGAAGAGTATAAAGACGCGGAAGAAAAGCTGGCAAAACTTTATGAACGATGGGATGCCATCGCAGAAAATATGTAAAGGAGGATTACATGAAAGACACGGCACTGGCGGCAGCCAAGGAAATGATTAAGACGATGGAAGGCTTAGCGGATGGTTTGCAGGAACGGCTGCGCAGAACGGAAGCGGAAAATGAAGCACTTCGGAAAGAATTGGAAAAGTACAGTGAAGAAGAACGGAAAATGACGGAAGAGGTTTTTCGGGGATGCTCCGGTGAATTCAGCGGCTGTGATGACAGAGAGTTATTAGAAGATTTAAGCGGGAAACTCAGCTGTTACTATCGGGATTTAGATCTTTATGACGAAAAGCGGATTACCGCTGAAGACGGGGAGACGCTCTATCACACGATGAAGTACATCTTCAAACAATTAAAAAAAGCAGGTGTCCGCTTTAAGTGATACCTGCTGTAAATGATGGGCAGAAATGTTCGTCTTTTTCTATTTTAATTTCTTTGCCTGCGCGTAGAAGAACATATACTGCTGAAAAATGCCTGCTGCATGGCCATAAGAGGGGAACGGGCTGACTCCGCCATAATGCTTCTGAATGACCCGCCCGATCCACACGTCTACAGGTGCGGCTGCCGTGCGGTGGTAAGCGAATAGGGAAATACAATTTACCACTTTGATGCCTGCTCCGGGAAACAGAAGAAGTTTTTCCGTGAGTTCTTTATCAGACAATGTTTCCATTTTGGCGAAGCTGATCTTTTCTCTCGCAATCATGCGGGCTGTGGCATGAATATAGGCGGCCCGGTACCCGAGAGAACAGTTTTTCAATTCATTGACAGATAATTTCCCGAGCGCTGACGGGGAGGGAAATGTGTAAAAAGTCCGCCCGTTTTTTGCAATTTTCTTTCCTGCGGCAAGACAAAGTTTTTCCACGGAACTCCGTATAGCGGGAATGGATTTCCTTTGGGAGATAATAAAGGTGATGAGCATTTCAAAAGGATCCTGCCGCAAGATGCGGATACCTTTTCCATATTCGGCTGCAGCCCTGAGAAAATGATCTTTTGCGGGAATGGAGCGTCTGAGCGACTTGTAAGAAACAGATAAATCAAAATAAGGAGCCCACACCCGCTTCCATGCGTAAGGGGTGCAGTCCGCTTCCCAGGTATCCGTTCCAAGCGGGGATAGAGACAACGTGTTTTTCCCTGTGATGAAATGGAAGGAACCGTCGGGCTGTGCGGAGGCACGGAAACATTGTCCGCTCCGTATGATTTTTTCCGGATCAAAGTCGTCAGGAATTTGTATTTTCATAAAATAACCTCTTTTCCTCTCTTTATTATACAGGGGATTTCTATTCTTGCCGTGAACAGACGGAATTGGTAGTATAATAACAACATGAAAGGTACATAAATAATAATTTAAAGCAGGTGCAGTTTATGAGAGCAAGAATACATAAAAGTCTTTTAATGATGGGTGTTATTTCAGTAGCACTCGCATTTTTACTGGCAATTATCCTCCATTATCAAAGCATGCAGGAACAGGCGGACCGTGAACTGGCGCGTGTGGCGCAGACGGCCGCCGCCGCGGTATCTATGGAGAAGGCTCCTGAAAGCAAGGCATACCTTGATGCTATTTATGATGGAAATAATAAGGACATCCATATCGTATGGCTTACGGATAAAGGGAGCATCCTTTACGATACCGATGAAACTCTTGGAAGGAACTATATCGAGATGCCCGAAGTCCGGCAGGCGATCCGGGAGGGATCCGGGGAAGTCGTTCATAAATCGTCTGATGAGCATCCGAAAAGTTATGTAGCGTACCGTACGGCCGATGATACCATTCTTCGTTTTTCCAAATCAAAAACAATTTCTTTTTTTGTCGCGTCTGATTTTATTCCTGAAGTCATCCTTTTCCTTCTTGTTTTTTCCGTGGGATGCCTTGCTGCGGCAGAACATGAAACAAATCGTATCCTGAGTCCCGTCCGCGGCCTGGGAAATATCATACAGGACATTATGGCGGGAAAAGAGATAGGCAGGCTGCCTGATGAATATGAAGAACTTATGCCCCTCATCAACAAGGTGGAAGAACAGCATGATGAAATAGAAAACTATTTGGAAGATATTGAAGAAGAAAGAAATACGACCCGTACCATTTTGGATACTATTTCTGATGGGATTATTCTTTTGAACAGCCGGAAAGAGATTGTCGATTATAATGAGCGGGTAAAAGAAATATTTCATGTGGAAAAAGACAAGCGCTTCCGCCGCATTTCCTTTCTCTATCATGATGAAGATTTTCTTCGCGCTGTCGGACGTGCCTATCGTTCTGAACGTTCCCGCGAGTATACGATGACGCTCTTTGGGAATCCATTCCGGATGACTACGGCAAAAACGGAACTGACTGATGGGGAAGAAGGGCTGCTCCTTGTTCTCAGCGATATGACGGCAAATTACATGGCGGAACGCATGCGCCGGGAATTTTCGGCGAACGTTTCCCATGAATTAAAAACACCTTTGACATCTATCAGCGGGTTCGCGGAAATTATCTCCAGCGGTATGTACCAAAGTGAAGAGGATTTGAAAGTTTTCGGCAGACGAATTTTAGATGAATCCCATCGGATGATGTCCTTGATTGACACCATCATGCACTTGTCAAAAGTGGAAGAAACAGAAACCACGATCAAATGGAAGCCCGTAGAAGTTGCTGGACTTGTCCGCTATGCCGCCGAACTCATCAAACCGCAGGCTGATAAGAAGAATATAGTTGTCGAGCTGGATATGGAGCCTGTCCATGTCTACGGGAATGCCGCTCTTTTATCCGAGCTGGCGATGAATCTTTTGGATAATGCGGTGAAATATAATCATGAAGGCGGCCATGTAACGGTGAAACTGGCGGCGGAAAACGGAGAAATGGTCATGACTGTTTCCGATACGGGAATCGGTATCCCCGCAGATAAACAGAACCGTATTTTTGAACGCTTTTACAGGGCAGAGGAGAGCAGAAATAAATTCACCGGCGGCAGTGGACTGGGACTTGCCATCTGCAAGCATATTGTAGAGAAACATAAAGGTAGTCTCACTATTTCCAGCACAGAAGGAGAAGGGGCCACCTTCATCGTTACTCTGCCTGCTATGAGTGAAAGCGATGTGTCCGTGGAGACGGATAATGATATTCTTGCAAAGCAGGAAGCTGCTGACGGTGAATCGGGAAAATTGGCGGAAATGGAAGCGGCAGAAGAAGCTGCTGAAGAAATGACTGAAGGAAGCGATGCAGCCGATAATACCGAGGAGAAAGAACTATTGAAAAGGAAGAAGGAAAAGAAACGGAAAAAAGCGAAGAAGAGAAAGACGAAAGATGCAGAACAGGCGGAAAAGCAAAAAACAGCCAAAGAAGAAAAAACGGGAAAAACATCAAAAGCGAAAAAGTAAATTGAAAAGGATATGCCTTGGGGACATCCCGGAGACATATCCTTTTATAATGCCGATTAACGCATTGCGGCAGTAAACATACCGGTTGCCTTATTAAAAGTAAGGACATAAACTGGACCGCCTGCCGATGAATGGCTGCCGCCTGCCGGTGGATCCACATGGAGAAGAAGATCCTTCTTTGTGATCTCTAGTGTTCCATCGCCCTCTTCTCCCGTAAGGGAAGAACCGTCGAAGGCAAGAGAAAACTCCCCCTTTTGGTAGGATACGATGCGGAGCCCTTTAATGTCGCCCGTCTGGAAGACATAAAAACGCTTTCCGTTATCCGTTTGCACAAATTGAGTTATGGAGACAGAAGCATCTTTCCTTCCGTTTTCTCCATACAACGCGACAGGGAGATCGGAAAGAATCAGATTGAATTCATTGATTGCTGTTGAAAAAACAGCATCCGCTTTTCCGTCATTTACCGCGTTCAGATTAATGCCGAGACGCTGCTCTGCAGAAAGATTAATCTGGATGGCCGCTTCACCTCCGGAAACCGCCAGGCTGGAAGTGGAGCCTTCCTGCCAGCTGGCATAAGCTGTTCCTGCGGTAATTATCGCAACGGCAAGAGTAAATAATATCTTTTTCATAAAATACCTCCTTGCTCCTATTATAAACGATATGGAAAAAGAAGTCGCGAAAAAATGGAAGTACACCGTGTACACATAAAAAAGACAGTCCTTTTATGTAAAAATATAACCTAAGTGAATACACAATATATGTTCGTTGGAATAAGGAGCCTTGTTTACCTTATAAGCGTATTCTTAATCTGATGAAATAAATAAAGAAATAGAACCTTTTTATCGGTTTTATGAAAGCAGAGGAAAATCCATGCGGGCAGCAGAGAAAGAAATAATGAAATTGGAAAAATGAGTGTTTGACGAAAGAAAAAAGACTTGCTATAATTCATTTTGCTGACAGGGACATATTCTTGCGGCGTCCGGTTCCATTTTTCAAAAGGATTCAAAAGAATGCTTGACAGAA
>ULPN01016955.1_pt1 | contig 14489 bp, 10 predicted proteins | sample 1953641 | NCBI WGS metagenome assembly ULPN01 (sample SAMEA4835633, study PRJEB28245) | human gut metagenome | biome: gut microbiome; material: fecal sample | place: Denmark | collected 2008
AGATGTTTGCTTCCGGGCGAAAGCAAACATCTATGATGGCAGATGGGAAATCGCTCAGAAAGAGGTATGTATGTATATTATAGCGGGGCTGGGAAATCCCGGCACACAGTATATGGGAACAAGACACAATGCAGGATTTTCTGTGATAGATGCGCTGGCAGATCAATATAATATCAGCGTAGACACACAAAAACACAAAGGGATGATTGGCAAGGGTATGATTGAGGGAGAGAAGGTCATTCTTGTAAAGCCGATGACGTATATGAATCTGTCCGGGGAATGTATCCGTGAAGTCATGGATTATTATAAGGCGGATATCGATGATTTAATCGTTATTTTTGACGACATCAGCTTAGAACCGGGCAAACTGCGTCTGCGGGCAAAGGGAAGCGCAGGCGGACACAACGGTATTAAAAGTATTATCGCGCAGCTTGGCAGTGACCGGTTCAAGCGTGTTAAGTTCGGTGTCGGTGACAAACCGAAGGGCTGGGACCTTGCAGACTGGGTACTCGGAAAATTCCCGGCAGATTTATACGATACACTGCGGGATGCCAATCAGAGAGCCTGCGAAGCGGTTGCCTGTATCATGACAGAGGGTATTACCGGTGCGATGAATAAATTTAATGGATGAAATAAAAATTGTAGAATTGAGGAAGTATGAAAACATTTTTTGAGCCTGTGCAGGGGATGGCAGGGATAGAAGAAATTAAAAAGTCTTTTAGCCGGCTGGGGCATGCGGTAATGGTCAGCGGCTGCATTGACACGCAGAAAGCACATCTGCTGGAAGCACTCGGGGAGCAGTATCCAATCCGGGTCGTGATTACTAGCGATGAGGTCAAGGCAAGACAGCTTCGTGAGGATTGTCTCTTTTTTGATAAGAGCAGTATTTACTATCCTGCCAAGGATTTTATCTTTTACAGCGCCGATGTGCATGGCAACCAGCTTGCGGGAGAGCGGCTTGCATGCATTTACAAAATCATTCAGGTGCAGAAGCATATCAGTGAAGACAGTATTTCAAACGGTAAAACAGACGGCATACAGCCGGAAAACAAAAATGCGGCGGGACTTACGGTTGTGACAACGATTGACGGCTGTGCTGATTTGCTCGTTCCGCTTGAAAAATATAAAAATGCCACGATTTCATTTGAAAAAGGACAGGTTCTTGATTTAGAAGCACTTTCAAAAGAACTGGTACAGATTGGCTATGAGCGATGTGCGATTGTGGACGGACAGGGCAAATTTGCGGTGCGCGGCGGTATTATCGACATTTTCCCGTATACGGAAGAAACACCGGTGCGCATTGAGTTGTGGGACGATGAGGTGGATTCAATCCGTTTGTTTGACGTGGAGAGCCAGCGTTCCATTGAAAAGATTGAGCGGTTTGAAGCTTTTCCGGCGACAGAATGCCTGTTAAGCGAAGAAGAAATTGCGCGCGGCAGGGAAAAGTTACAGGAAGAACTGGCAGGACAGCTGACCGCCTTTGGTAATGATAAGAAGAAAAAGACGGCAGAGGATATTGAGAAATGCAACCGTATCCGCAGAAATGTGGCAGATATGGAGCGTACCGGTGATTACAGTAAGGCGCTGCGGATGTTTGCAGAGGAACTGACCGGATTTTTAAGCTATTTTCCAAAGGAAGACACGCTGTTTGTATTAGATGAGCCGAACCGCTTAAATGAGCGGATGGAACTTATTTTATATGAATATACGGAAAGTATGAAAAACCGTCTGGAGGGCGGATATATTCTGCCGGGACAGACCGATATGATTCACGGGATTGAAAGCATTTATGTGGGACTTGAAAAGAAACGTACCCTGCTGTTGTCGGCGCTGGATTACAAGCCGGAAAAATTTGCCGTGGCGGAATATGTGCGCATTGATACCCGCAGTATCAGTCCGTACCACAACAGCTTTGAGTATCTTGCGGACGATTTAAAAAAATATAAGCGTTCGGGGTATAAGAGTATCCTGGTGTGCAATTCGAGAACGCGTGCGGCAAGAATTGTGCAGGATCTGGCGGATCTGGGGCTGACGGCGTATTTCAGTGAAGATTTTGAAAATGAAATGCTTGAAGGCACGATTATGGTCACTTACGGCAGTCTGCACAAGGGCTTTGAGTATCCGCTTCTGCAGTTTGTCGTGATTGCGGAAAATGATATTTTTGCAAGCAGGCACAAAAAACGTGAAAAGAAGAAAAAGTATGACGGAAAGTCGATAGCCGGTTTTAACGAACTGAATATCGGCGATTTTGTCGTGCATGAAAGTCACGGACTGGGTGTGTATAAGGGTATTGAAAAAATTACGGTCGAGGGCGTGGAAAAGGATTATATCAAGATTGAATACGCCGGAAACAGTAACCTTTATGTGCTGGCGACACAGCTTGACCGTTTACAGAAATATGCGGCGGCGGATACAGAAAAGAAGCCGAAGCTCAATAAGCTGGGGACACAGGAGTGGAATAAAACAAAATCCAAGGTACACGGCGCGGTTGAAGAAGTGGCAAAGGATCTGGTTGCGCTGTATGCGGCGCGGCAGAAGGAAAAGGGCTATCAGTTTGGACCGGATACCGTATGGCAGAGGGAATTTGAAGAAATGTTTCCGTATGAGGAAACGCAGGATCAGCTGACGGCGATAGAAGACACCAAGCGTGATATGGAAAGTACCCGCATTATGGACCGTTTAATCTGCGGTGATGTCGGCTATGGCAAGACTGAAGTCGCAATCCGTGCGGCATTTAAAGCGGTACAGGAGGGCAAGCAGGTGGCATATCTTGTGCCGACAACCATTCTTGCCCAGCAGATTTACAACACCTTTGAACAGCGGATGAAAAATTTTCCGGTGACGGTGGCACAGCTGTCAAGCTTCCGTACAAGCAAGGAAATCAAGGAAAGTATTTCCGAGTTAAAAAAAGGTTTTGTAGATATTGTAATCGGTACACACAGACTGTTATCCAAGGATGTGGAGTTTAAGGACCTGGGACTGTTGATTATTGATGAGGAACAGCGTTTTGGTGTAACCCATAAGGAAAAGATTAAGAAATTAAAAAATGATGTGGATGTCATGACGCTCAGTGCGACCCCGATTCCTAGAACACTGCATATGAGCCTTGTCGGTATCCGTGATATGAGTGTACTGGAAGAACCGCCGACAGACCGCGTGCCGATACAGACCTTTGTAACGGAACATAACGATGAAATGATCCGGGAGGCGATTCACAGAGAGCTGGCAAGAAACGGACAGGTGTATTATGTATACAATCGTGTCCGCAGCATTGATGAGGTGGCGGCACACATTGAGGAACTGGTGCCGGAGGCCAATGTCGCCTATGCACACGGTCAGATGGAAAAACGTATGCTTGAAAAAATCATGTACGAATTTATCAACGGAGAAATTGATGTCTTAATTTCAACCACGATTATCGAAACCGGTGTGGACATTTCAAATGTCAATACCATGATTATCGAAGATGCGGATAAATTCGGGCTTTCACAGCTTTACCAGTTACGCGGGCGTGTCGGACGAAGCAGCAGAACGTCCTATGCATTTTTATTGTACCGCAGGGACAGAATGCTCACGGAAGTGGCAGAGAAACGTTTAAGTGCGATTCGTGAATTTTCGGATTTCGGCTCCGGTTTTAAGATTGCGATGAAAGACCTTGAAATCCGTGGCGCAGGAAATGTGCTTGGACGCTCACAGCATGGGCATATGGCGGCGGTTGGATATGATTTGTACTGTAAAATGCTCAATCAGGCGGTGAATGATTTGAAGGGCATTAAAAATGAATACGGTTTTGAAACAAATGTGGATTTGAATGTAGATGCATTTATTCCGTCTTCTTATATTAAGAGCGAATATCAGAAGCTGGATGTCTACAAGCGGATTGCGGGTATTGAAAGCGAGGAGGAACTGTCGGATATGTGCGACGAACTCGGTGACCGTTACGGCAGTCTGCCGGCAAGTGCCGCCAATCTTTTAAATATTGCACTGGTTAAGTCTATGGCACACAAAATCGGCATTACCGAGATTCAGGGCGGAACGGACGAAACACCGGGTGCATCGCAGTGGCGGACGGTCATGAAGATTTATCCGAAAGCGGACATTCAGGGGGATAAAATCGAGAATTTCGTAGCCGGATACGGCGGTGCGGTGCGGTTTATCAGCAGTCCGGAACCGAAATTTGTCTGGAGGGTGACAAAGAAGAAATTCAGCAATGCACAGGAATATCTGGCAGGATTAAAAGCCCTGGTAAAGGATATGCAGCAGCTGACGTAAATCGGTTATAAAGCATTTTGGAAAGGATTCTTCTGAAAGGGGTTTGCATTTTGAAAAAAGTGTGCTATAATACGTTAAAGTTTAACGCTTTAAAGTGAAAAATAAAACAAAAGCAGACATTGGAGGAAAAGGAAATGGAACAGAAGGGCGAATTAATTTCTTACAGACCGGATATTAAGGTCGTTGATTGTACAATCAGAGACGGAGGATTGGTCAACAATTTTTATTTTGACGATGAATTTGTAAGAAATTTATATACCGCCAACGTGGCAGCAGGTGTAGAATACATGGAGTTCGGTTATAAGGCTTCAAAGGAAATTTTTGACGTTAAGGAATTCGGCAAGTGGAAGTTCTGTGATGAGCAGGATATCCGTGATATTGTCGGTGATAACAACACCGATTTAAAGATTTCCGTTATGGCAGATGTCGGACGTACCGATTATAAAAAAGATATTATTCCAAAGACAGACAGCGTGATTGACATGATTCGTATTGCTACTTATATTAATACAATTCCGGCGGCAATCGAGATGATTCATTACTGTGCGGAGATGGGCTATGAAACCACGATTAATATTATGGCAGTTTCCACAGCGGCAGAATCTGAGCTGGATCTGGCACTGGATTTACTGGCACAGAGCGAGGTCGGCACGATTTATCTGGTTGACAGCTATGGTTCTTTATATCCGGAACAGATCCGCAGACTGGCGGATAAGTATTTGAAGGTTGCAGAAAAATACGGCAAGAAGGTCGGTATCCATGCACACAACAACCAGCAGCTTGCATTTGCAAATACGATTGAAGCCTGCACCGTAGGTGTCAGCTATCTGGATGCAACGATGAGCGGCATGGGACGCGGTGCAGGAAACTGCAACATGGAACTGCTGTTAGGCTTCCTTAGAAATCCGAAGTACAGTTTGAATCCGGTATTAAAATTTTTACAGAACCAGATGCTTCCGCTAAAGAAGACAGGGCTTGTATGGGGCTGTGATGTACAGTATATGCTGACAGGACAGCAGAATCAGCACCCAAGAACTGCCATTGCGTTTACGGCAGAAAAACGTGAAGATTATGCGGCATTTTATCAGTCATTATTAGATCGTGAATGAAATGATGAACCTTCCTAAAAATGCAGAAACTGGGATATTGACTTTCACAAGGTATCGCAGTAAAATAACTGTTAAGAATTGCGTGGAATGAAGTAAAAGATATCATTTCGTAACAATCCGACTAGACGCGAAAGGAAGTAATGAAGATGGAAAAGAAAAATCTTGACTGGGCAAATCTGGGATTCGGTTATGTAAAGACAGATAAAAGATTTGTAGCAAATTATAAAGACGGAGCGTGGGATGACGGAGTCATTACAGATGATGATAAGGTCGTGTTAAATGAGTGTGCAGGTGTACTTCAGTATGCACAGACTTGTTTTGAAGGTTTAAAGGCTTATACAACAGAAGACGGTCATATTGTTATGTTCCGTCCGGACCTCAATGCACAGAGAATGCATGATTCCTGCGAAAGACTGGAAATGCCGCCATTCCCTGTAGACAAGTTTGTACAGGCTGTTGCAGATACAGTAAAGGCAAATGCAGCATGGGTACCGCCATTTGGTTCAGGTGCCACATTATACATCCGTCCATATATGTTCGGTAGCAATCCGGTTATCGGTGTAAAGCCGGCTGATGAATATCAGTTCAGAATCCTTACAACACCGGTTGGTCCGTATTTCAAGGGCGGCGCAAAGCCTCTTACAATTAAGGTATCTGATTTCGATAGAGCAGCACCTCACGGAACAGGTCATATCAAGGCCGGTTTAAATTATGCCATGAGCTTACATGCAATCGTAACAGCACATAAAGAAGGCTACGCAGAAAATATGTACTTAGACCCGGCAACAAGAACAAAGGTAGAAGAAACAGGCGGTGCAAACTTCCTGTTCGTTACAAAAGACGGTACAGTTGTAACACCAAAGTCAAGCAGTATTCTTCCTTCTATTACACGTCGTTCACTCGTATATGTTGCGAAGGAAATCTTAGGACTGAAGGTTGAAGAACGTGAAGTTACACTGGAAGAAGTAAAGGATTTCGCAGAATGTGGTCTTTGCGGTACAGCAGCTGTTATCTCACCGGTTGGTAAGATTGTTGACCACGGCAAGGAAATCTGCATGCCAAGCGGTATGGAAAAGATGGGCCCTACAATCCAGAAGCTGTACGATACTTTAACAGGTATCCAGATGGGCAAGCTTGAAGCACCTAAGGGCTGGATTTATACAGTAGAATAATTCGTCTAATGATTTTATCATGAATTTTGTTGATACGGTTTTGTGATAAAGTGTTAAAAAGCACATAGAGAGCAGATACAGAAAGGATTTTTGTGTCTGCTCTTTTTGTATTAAAGGGACTTTGGCAGGACGGAGGAAAATGGTTTTAAATGCTATTTGTATAGTGTAAAAAATATATTGACAAGGCTTATTATATGAAGTATAGTATATATATCAACAATATTTATAAATATTGTTGAATGATGAATAAAATGCGAAAGAAAGGGGCGATGCGATTGCCAAAAAGCACAACAAAATTAAAACAGTATTTTCCGATGATTCGTGAGCGGGAGGATATTGAAAGAGAAATCTGCGAGAATCCAAAACTTTTAGAAAAATATCGGGAATGGGACGAAGAGCAGCAGGAAGAATTTTTAGATTACTGCACAGGGGTCAAAGGCGAAAAGAAAAAAGCCTTCAGTTATAAGGATATAAAATCCGTCTATACGATCGTATTCTTTGAAACAAGTATCAAAGAATTTCATGAATATCCACAAAACTACATTCACAAATTCAAACAGCAGTCAGACACAGGATTAGAACTGGAATTACTGCAAAAATATGTGTTCATACCGCTTGACATTTTCCGTGGAATCTACCACAATAATCTTAGGAATAAGACAGAAGCGTGGCTCACATTTCTAAGTACAGACGAACCGGAGATTATCATTGAACTAATCAGTCGGTACCCGGAGTTTAAAGAAATGTACGAAGAAATCTATGTCATGTGCCAGAATGTGGAAAAGGTGATGGAAATGTTTTCAAAGGAATTGATTCAACTGGATAGAAATACGGTGCAGTACATGATAGATGAAATGCAGGAAACGATTGATGTTCAGAAGGAAAAGATTGACACGCAGAAGGAAGAATTGGAAGCAAAGCAGGAAACGATTGATTCACAGAAAGCAACCATTGACACACAAAAAGAAGAACTGGAAGCAGTCAGACACCGGTTACGGGAAATGGCGGAAAAGCTGGAACAGCTTGAGCAGAATCAAAAGTAAAAAATGAGTTAAAACACAGTCCGTCAGATAATCATGAAATGTCCGGCGGGCTGTGTTTTCCGCTGTATGCCTGCTCCAGAGAGATTATCAAGCGGTATACACCATTTCTTGAAAAAATAGATTTAACCTATACACAGTACATCGCCATGATGGTGCTGTGGGAAAAAAAGCAAATCAGTGTCAAGGAACTGGGCAAATGCCTGTTTTTAGATTCCGGAACACTCACGCCGCTCTTAAAAAAATTAGAGCAGAAAGGATATGTGACACGTACCCGAAGCGAAGAAGACGAGCGGGTATTAATTGCCGCCATTACGCCAAAGGGAGAAGACTTAAAAGACGAAGCGGTGCTGATTCCGCAGAAAATGATGGCATGCGCGGCACTTCCGCAGGAAAAAGCTGCACAGTTGTATACGCTTCTGTATGAACTGTTAAATACACTCGAAAAATAGAAAAGCCAATTAAAAAAGGGCGGGAAGCCGTATTGCTACAGCTTTTCCCGTCCGTAATTGTGCAGGAGTTCCTGCTTTAAATCATAAAGCTTCTGTGATAAATCGACATGAACAACCTGAGGATTAATCAGCCGCTTGGATTCATCCCAAAGCGTTGCCTGCTCCTGTTTGCAGTATTTCTGAATGTCCATGACATTTGGCGAATCGTAAACACACTCGCCCTTATCAAATACTTTCACCATAATCTCACGCATAGAATACTCGCCCGGCTCCATCAGTGTCTTTTTCCACGTTTCCACAGGGTCAAATAAAAGCAGAGGCTGTGATTCATCATACGTTTCATCGGCCAGCGTGATTAAATCCGCTTTAATCATGCCGTCGGCATCGTAGACACGGTAAACCGTCTTGTTGCCCGGATTTGTGATTTTCTCTGAATTTTCGGACAGCTTGATTTTCGGAATAAATGTGCCGTCATCGCCCATCACTGCGGCAAGCTTATAAACACCGCCGAATGCCGGGTTGTCCTTAGAAGTAATCAGATTGGTTCCGACACCCCATGAAGTAATCGCCGCACCCTGTGTCTTTAAGGAGTCAATCAGATATTCGTCTAAGTCGCTGGAAGCGGAAATAATGGCATCTTCAAATCCGGCATCGTCTAACATTTTACGCGCTTTCTTTGTCAGATAAGCTAAATCGCCGGAATCCAGACGGATACCGTAGCCCTTTAAATCAATGCCTTTTTCACGCATTTCCTTAAATACGCGAATCGCATTCGGTACACCGGAACGCAGGGTGTCATACGTATCGACAAGCAGGATACACGCATTCGGATACAAATCGGCATAGGTTTTAAATGCAGTATATTCATCCGGAAAGCTCATAATCCAGCTGTGGGCGTGTGTTCCCTTTACCGGCACACCAAACATCTGACCGGTCAGGACATTGCTTGTACCGACACAGCCTGCAATAACAGCGGCTCTTGCACCGTAAATACCGGCGTCCGGTCCCTGTGCGCGGCGCAGACCGAATTCCATAATACCGTCGCCCTTTGCGGCGTAGCAGACACGGGCGGCCTTTGTGGCAATTAAACTTTGGTGGTTGATAATATTTAAAATAGCCGTTTCAACAAGCTGTGCTTCCATAATCGGTGCGATGACCTTGACAATCGGTTCACGCGGGAAAATGACCGTACCTTCCGGAATGGCATAAATATCACCTGTGAAGTGGAAGTTACTTAAATATTCCAGAAAGTCTTCATCAAAGATAGACAGACTACGCAGGTATGCAATATCATCTTCTGTAAAATGAAGATTCTTAATGTAGTCAATGACCTGTTCTAAGCCGCAGGAAATCGCATAAGCGCCGTCACATGGATTTTTTCTGTGAAAGGCATCGAAAATAACCGTGCGGTTATTGTCGGTTTTAAAATATCCCTGCATCATAGTCAGTTCATATAAATCTGTTAAAAGTGTGAGATTACGCATAAATCCTCCATTCTTATGTATCATCGGATACATGGCACTCAATTAGATGAAAGGGCTGTGCAAAAAATAGGAATACTTTCTGCAACAGCCCTTATGTAAATCAATTATTTGTTCTTACTGAAAAATTTTTTAAGTCCTTTTTTCTTCGGAGCCGGTTCTGCAACGACTTTACCGCCGCGTACAGATTTGATTCCTGTAATGTAAATACCGCTGACTTCAGCTTTGACTTCGGCTTTAACCGGAAGCTGGTCAAAAACCTTCGGGTCTGCCATAAGTGTCATGATTCTCGGTCCGATTTTAGCTTTTACAATAGGCATCTTACTGCCGCGCAGATACTTTGGTGTCTGCTCTAAAACCATCTTTGGAAGATTGGCATCTTTAAGCTTCATCTTCTTTTTATCAATGATTAACATGGACATCACCTGCTTTGCCGCATCAATCTGCGCCTGCTGTTCGTCCTGCTGTTTACGGAGCTTGTTTCCAAAAATCATTAAACCGATAAATACGGCAAGTAAAATGACGAAAATTACTAATAAAACGATTCCCCAGACTGGCATAGTATCGTCCTCCTAAATTATTAAAATATCTATAAAAGTATAGCATATATGCCCGTATTTGAAAAGAAAAAAGTTATTCTTTTTCATACATTTCTACAATGACATCATGCGTATAGGCGGCAATTTTTTTGCGTTCTTCCTTTGGGAAAGAATTAATATCAATCGGTTTGCCGAAGGCGAGCGTGGTGTGTGTTGCCTTTAAGCGCGGAAACTGACGTTCAAAAATGCAGTCGGTATTGGTCTGTACCATCGGAATAATCTTACAGCCTGTTTTTTCTGCAAATTTAAAGCTTCCGGCGTGGAAATCCTGAACACCTTCGCCTTTATTGCGTGTGCCTTCCGGAAAAATAACAATGGATTTGCCGTCTTTAATGTAGTCAATTCCCTTTAAAATGGTTTTTAAGCCTTCCTTCATATTTTCACGGTCTAAGAACAGACAGAATAAATTGTCCATCCAGCGGCGGATAATCAGCGCCTTTTTCATTTCCTTTTTGGCAACAAATCCGGTCGGACGTTTCATATACGTATAAGAAATAATCACATCAAAAAAACCGCGGTGGTTTCCGATAAATAAAACCGGCTCATCGTCCGGGATATTTTCCAGTCCGGTCACAGTTGTATGCACACCGGCTAAAAATAAAATGATGTGAAAAGCGCCCTGCACAATCCGCAGGGAAGAAACTGCCTTTACATCGGGATTGAATTTTCCGATAACCCATTCAACCGGCAGCGCAATCAGGCTGAAGATAAAGAACAGGATCAGGAACACAATAACAAGAAAAGAACGAATCATATAATCCTCCATGTTTTCCGAAGGAAAATCCTATGTGAGTTTACTCACATTTCTCCTAAAGCGAGGAGAGGATTTTTCCTCCAAATTTTTATTTGCGGTATCACTCATTCAGATACCGGCTCATGCCGCTGGAATAGTAAATGCTTCCATCCGTGGTGACAAAGACGGCTTCGATATTGTCCAGCGATTCAATGAGTGCCAGACCGTCGTCTAACCCCAGTGCAAAACACGTGGTGCTTAAACAGTCGCCGTCCAGCGAAACGGCAGAGAGTATGGTGACATCTGTCAGCCGGTTGTCGTAAGGATAACCGGTTGCGGGATTTAAAATGTGATGATAAAAGGTATCATTTTCATAGAAATACCGTTCATACGTGCCGGAAGACACCACAGAGCAGTCCCGCAGATTTAACGTCAGCAAAAGTTCATTGCTTTGTGTAAATGGCTTTTTTACACCGACCGTAAAATCCTTTGAGTCACTTTTTCCGCCGACACACAGCACATTGCCGCCCAGATTAATCATGGCACTTGTGACATCGTGTGCTAACAGATAATCTTTGATCTTATCCGCAATATAGCCCTTTGCAATCGCACCGAGATCCAATATCGTACCCTCCGGCATGGTAATGCGGTAATTGCCGTTCTCAAGCGGTGTAAGTTCCACTTTTGTATAATCGACATATTGCAATGCATTGGCAATGGCGGCAGCATCCGGAACGGCCGGCTGTTCTGCGGTAAAATCCCAGAGTTGTGAGACACTTCCGATAGTGATATCAAACGCACCGCCGGAAATGCGGCAGTAGTCTAAGCCGGTGGCAATCAGCTCACCAAGCTCTGCCGGAATTTCATCGGTCTGGTGGTGGTTCACGGCATAAAGCGTACTGCTCTCTAAAGTACGGGAGCAGAGCTGTTCATACGTATCGCACAAATCCAGACAGCCGTTTAAAACGGATTTGGATACATTTATATAGGAAGAAATCTGTACATAAGTATTGAGCTTATATCCGGTGACGGTGACCGGGTCAGAGAGCCGTGTCTGGCAGCCGCAGGTCGAAAGCATGCAGAGTATCAGCAGCGGTGTAAAAAAAGCCGTTTTCATTTTTCTAAAAAATATTTTCATAACAAAATGATTATAGCGGATATTTCGTATAAAATCTATAAAAATTAAGAAGAATTGCGCCGGAATCATGAAAAAAATGTGAAACGGCTTTTTTTTTATCATGATTTATGCTATAACAATATAGTCATGTAAAATTGTGACACATCAAAATATAGGAATGATGAAACGAAAGGAAATTTGATTTATGAAAAAAAGATTTTTCGGTGTTATGCTTGCCGCATCTTTAGCAGTGTCCCTGACAGCCTGCGGAGGCAAGAAGACATCACAGGATAATGCGGCATCTACAGTAAATAAAGAGGTTACAGCAGAAGAATATGCAGGAACAATTACATCCAATGCAGATGTTTACAAGCAGTATGTAACACTGCCGGATTACAAGGGCGTTGAAGTATCTGTAGACCGTTCATCTCTTACGGTATCTGATGATGACGTAGAAAGCTACATTTCAAAGTTATTATCACAGACAGCTACAACAGAAACGGTTACAGAAGGCGTGACGGCTTCCGGCGATACGGTAAAGCTTGATTACAGCGGTCTGTTAAACGGAGAAGCGTTCTCAGGCGGTACAGCAACGGATGCCAGCTATACCATCGGTTCAGGCAAGTTTATTACCGATTTAGACCAGGGACTTATCGGTCTGACAGTCGGTCAGGAATATAATATTCCGTGTACGTTCCCTTCAGACTACTCAAGCTCTGACCTTGCGGGAAAAGATGTTATTTTCGTTGTAACCGTAAAGTCTATCCAGAAAAGCACTGTGCCGGATTTGACAGATGCATGGGTTGCTGAAAATGCGTCTACACTCGGCGTAGAAGCAACAACAGTTGCTGAATTAAGAAGCTATGTAAAGGATTACCTGACATCACAGGCAGAATCTACATTTGCAAGTGACAAATATCAGGCAGTTTATTCCAAGATCAGCGAAAATCTGACACCAAGCGGTTATCCGCAGGAAGAATTAGACAGCCTTGTAAATACATTAAAGTCTAATGTTGAATCAGAGTTTAATTCATACGGTTCATCTTACGGCATTTCTGATTTAGATTCATATCTTTCACAGGTATACGGATTTGAATCACAGGACGCTTTTAATGATTATGCAGTAGAATATGCACAGCAGTACCTTCTTGAAAAAATGGTGCTGACACTGATTGCATCGAATGAAAAAATCACGGTTTCTGCCGATGAAATTAACGACATGGGTGCACAGCTTGCAGATTACTACGGATACACAAATTATCAGGAAATCTTAGACAACTACGGCAATGAAATGAATTCAGAAGTCGGTTACGAAGTGCTGTATCAGAAGGTACAGAATTTCTTAAATGATAATGCGGTAGAATCTGAGTCATAAACAGCTCGCAGTGCATTTGTATTGGTTTATAAACACATAAAGCCATAGTATATAAGACAGGACTTATAAGGTATGACATATAAAGCGGGTCGGAATGACCGTTTCCCAAAAGGTTTATCCTTTGAGGGACGGCACATTCCGGCCTGCTTTTTTTGCTTGCAAATTTATACAGGTGTGCTATAATAGAAACGTTTTTTGTTTATAAAATTTTTACATTAAATTTATAATTGGACATGCCTGTAAGAGGAAATGCTGTCACGCGTGGATGTGGTGTATAACAGCGTGTTTCAAAGAAAAGAAAGAGAAAGGTTAGAAAAATGAATCAGTTTGTACCAAAGTTGTTTGACTGCATGAAAGGATATTCAAAAGAGCAGTTTGTAAAAGACGTGATTGCCGGTATTATTGTGGCGATTATTGCGCTTCCGCTGTCGATTGCGTTAGCCCTTGCTTCCGGTGTTGGACCGGAACAGGGTATTTACACGGCAATTTTTGCCGGATTTGTCATTTCGTTTCTGGGCGGAAGCCGTGTGCAGATTGCAGGACCGACCGCCGCATTTGCAACGATTGTAGCCGGAATTGTCGCAGAACACCAGATGGAAGGTCTTGTTGTGGCAACCGTTATGGCGGGAATCCTTCTTATTATAATGGGACTTTTAAAGTTCGGAAATTTAATCCGTTTCATTCCGTATACGATTACATCGGGCTTTACCTTTGGTATTGCCGTAACGATTGTTATCGGACAGGTCAAGGACTTTTTGGGACTGACATTTACATATTCACCGGTGGAAACCATAGACAAGGTTAAAGAATGTGTTACGTGTATCGGAACAATTCAGGTGCAGGCATTAATTGTCGGACTGGTATCCCTTGCGATTCTGATTGTGTTTCCAAAGGTCACGGAAAAAATTCCACCGTCATTGATTGCAGTTATCGTAGCAATTTTAATGGTAAAGCTGCTTCACATGAATGTAAAGACGATTGGCGATTTGTATACAATATCCAATAAAGTACCGGGCATTTCCATGCCGAAAATAAGTCTTGGCATGATTCGTGATTTATTCCCGGATGCACTGACAATTGCGGTGCTTGCAGGAATTGAATCCCTGTTATCCTGTGTCGTATCCGACGGTATGATTGGC
>ULPN01014767.1_pt1 | contig 13559 bp, 9 predicted proteins | sample 1953641 | NCBI WGS metagenome assembly ULPN01 (sample SAMEA4835633, study PRJEB28245) | human gut metagenome | biome: gut microbiome; material: fecal sample | place: Denmark | collected 2008
CAATGCTCGAACACCTTGATTTTAACGGTGACGGCGGTTTTAATGTAAACGATGTGTCGGAAATTCAGAAAAAGATAGTCGGTACAGATTATGAGTGTTACAAACCGCTGGGTGATTCGTATAATAATGTTACCGAAGAAACACAATATTACTATTATGATGAAGAAATACCCGGTAAAGGCATACCGTATGAGATTATATACAATGAAAACAACGGTATTGTTACAATGAATGAATTTGATTCAATAAAAAGATGTAATTTTCTTATAACTTCAAAAGAACAGTTTTGTGATTTATTCAAAGCTGAATCATCGGATTTTGACGATGAATTTTTTAAAGAAAATGCCTTATATGCACATATCGGTATTATCGGTTCTAATGATTATTCTTTTATTGAGTCCATTAATGCAGACGGAAATCAGTTGATTGTTTCAAGAATAGATATTTACGCATGGCCTAAGACTGATGACTACGCTTGCTGCAATATGCTTATAAAACTTAAAAAATCCGATGTGGAAAATATTTCTCATATATTAGTAAAGCAAAAATATGGCAGTGAATAATAAAACAACGCAAAATTTCACCCTCTCCAAGCGGAGAGGGTGTTTTGCGTTTGATACAATATTGCAGGAGTTAAATTGTCAGTAGTACTAATGTACTTGTCAAGAATCTAAAAAAACAAGGGATAAAATTTTATGTTATAAATTTAATAAAAATATATACAATTATGATAATATTTGATATAATAATCGAAGAAGTGATAATAATTCACACAATAAAAAAGAGGAGTGGAAAACATGAAAAGAAGTAAACGATGGATATCATTAATATTAGTAGGTATTTTATCTACAATGTCTGTGAGTTCAGCATTGATTGTAAACGCCGAAGAGCAAAATGAGTATGAATTACAACCTGCTGAAAAAATTACGGCTCAATTAACTGATGAAATTAATTCATCTGCTGTAAGTGACGCAAAAATACCTGTTTATATTTGGTATAAGGATATTGATTTTGACAAAGTTGATACCCTTACAGCTAAAGAAACCGGTCTGACACCGGCGGATTGTGAGGTAATAACAGATTTTCCTTTAGCAACTACACTGTATGGTTTAGAAAATGATGAACCACAAGCTAAAACAGAAATGGAAGAATATCTTGAACGTACTCAAGAAGCAAGATCTATTGAAAAAGAAAGAACAGATATATATAAAAGTGCAAGAAAAGCAATAGCAAGAGAAGAGTACGACGAAAAAAGCGGTAATGTAAAGAATAAATTGTCTTTAAATGAGAATGATATTATTTTTAGCAGTCAATATGCACCGATGATTATCGCCAATATGACACCGGAAGAAATTGATAATGCATCAAAACTTTCTGATGTTGAGGAAATCGGTTACTATGAAGAGCCGGAAATTAGTGAGCCGTCTGTAGATAGAGATGAGGGTATTGGTGCTAGGGAAGCTATGGGGTTACCTAAAGTATATGAAAAATTAGGGCTTAGTGGTAAAAATGTAAATGTTGCTCTTATTGAAAGTTATTTACCCGGCCCTGTACCAAATGAAGAATTAGAAATAGATTTAAGTAAAGTAATTGTAGCGGAGGATCCGAATTATGTTATTTCGCCATCAATAAATCAGGTTGATAAAAATCATAGCCATCCATATAATACTTTTAGAGTTATGGCTGGTTCACAAACGGGTATTGCAAAAAATATTAATATGTATGCTACAAATCTATGTTTTTCAAATGTTGAAGCTTTATTAGAATATGATATTGATTTGGTTGAATTTAATGTATCTTATGAGGTAAGAGATAGAAATTATACAAATGATAAAGACCTTAATAGCGATTCTGTACCTAATCCAGAATTTAAATATGCCTTTATGGATAAATATTATGATCATATTATTTCTCAGCATAATGTGACTATGATTGTTGCGGGAGGTAATAGCGGATCTCATGAGGATGATTGGTATGATAAAGATTATAAAAATCCAGATGGTACTTATGGAAGATGGGCTTCGGGAGCGAGAATTACAGCTCCCGGAATGGCATATAATGCTATTACAGTAGGTGGTTATAATAACAATAATACAGGTGATAATCCGGAAGATGATTGGTTAGAAAATTATTGTTGGAAAAATAAATATGACAATATGACAGGCTGTGAAAAACCTGATGTTATTATGCCTTCAAACTTTCCCGGCGGTGGAACAAGTGTTGCATCTCCTGCACTGACAGCTGAAATTGCACTTATGCTTGAGTTAAAGCCCTCATTATCGTTACATCCCCAAGAGATAAAAGCTATTGTTCTTGCTTCTTGCCACAGAAAAGTAAAACAAACCGATGAACAAGGTTGGCAAGAAACTATGGAGCAGGGAATTACCGAGCGACAGGGTGCAGGTGCTCCTGATGCTTGGACTATGGCAAGTATAATAAGTCAGGGAACATATGGTTCGGGTATTCTTAACGGAACGGAAACAAATGTGGATATTGTTCAACCTTGTTATGATGCACAAAATATGAATATAAGTATTGCATGGATAAAGGAAAATACAGCTGAAGTAATAGAACATCCGGAAAGACCTGATCAAAATGATGCTGATATTACATTAGGACAAACATCTGACTTAAACTTAAATATTTTACAAAATAACGAAATTATAAGTAAATCAAGCTTGACAAACAGTTCTACAGAGATGTGTTATTTCCCTATGTCATCAACCGATTTTAAATATAGACTTAATATAAAACAAAATTCATCTCCTACAAAAGTAAGGTATGGTTATGCTTGGAGTACAGATAATATGTTAAGCAGTTCTGTTGAACAAAGTGGAATATATTATTTAAAAAATGCTTCTACAGAAAACTATATGTTATATAATAGTTCTAATACTTCTCATATTTCTGCAAGAAATATTACAAGTCAGAATAAATTAACAGATACTGCTGATTGGATAATAGCTAAATCATCAAACGGATATACAATAAAAACAGGATACAATAGTATTGATGGATATTTGTCGGAAGATACCGCAAGCGGTAGATTGATAGTTAGTTCAGATGCAGTTAATGTTGATATAACAAAAAACAATGACGGTACATATTGTATTAAAAATGTTGTAAACGGCAAAATATTATGTTATAATAATTCAAAGTTTATGTGGCTGAATTGTGATGCAGAAACCGATATATCTTCTTTACGGTATAGATGGTATTTTAACAAAATAAATTATTTACCCGGAGATGTAAATGTTGATGGCACTATTGATGTTTCAGATGTAGTTTCATTACAAAAATATTTGGCAGGAACATCCGATTTTAATAATAAAGAGGTGTTTTTGTCTGATGTAAATAAAGACGGTGCTATTGATTTAAGAGATGTTACTGCGTTACAGGTATATGTATCCCAAATGGGAAAATGACAGGAGGAAGGACTATGAAAAAAGCTAAAATATTAGTATCAACGACACTTGCGCTGTGTATGGGTGCAACAGCGGTAATCCCTGCATTTGCGGCAGAAAATCAAAAGTTTACATATACAAAAATCGGTGACTATAATGCGGACAATGCTGTAGATATATCCGATGTTACGGCTTTGCAGTTACAGCTTGTTGGCAACGAAGTAATCACAGGTGCAATGCTCGAACACCTTGATTTTAACGGTGACGGCAGTTTTAATGTAAAAGATGTGTCGGAAATTCAGAAAATGATAGTCGGTACAGATTATGAGTGTTACCTTAAAACAGATAGTTCTTATAAAGATATTGTGCAAACCGGTCATACTTATCCGGGGTACGGCGATGTAGAGGGTACCGGAATTAAAAGTGAAATAATCTGCGAAACCGCCGATTACATTATGACTGTTGATGAGATGAAAAGAAATCCCGTTAAAGGCTGTGCACTTATTACATCAAAAGAACAGTTTTGTGATATATTTAAAGCAGAATCTCCTGAATTTGATGAGGAATTTTTCAAAGATAACGCTCTTTTCGCAATGCTTTCTGTTAATGACAAATATGATTCTGTAGGTGTTTATAGTTTTGCTGTTGACGGAAACAAATTAATTGTCTTTGACTATAAAATGGATACCTTTGAGGAGTATGGTGAAGATTGCTGTGAAAATAATATTTACAGGTTAAATAAAGCAGATATTGAAAATATTACAGAAATCGAATACTATACAACACATATGGCACAGTAAATTTTTTAGTCCCTCATTACAATTAAAAGTGCGAGGCAGACTATAAGCACCCAACAAATTATATTTTTTATGGCGAGCAGTACCCGCACGGCTTTGTTTTTATTAAGCTTTTCAAATTCAATCACCTAATATTAAATTTAGGTCAAGTCTTTTTAACGACTTGCCGGTTTGGGCAGTGCCCATAAAATTTTCCGTCATAGCAATCTGTCGGGTGTAAACAGCTTGACTGTTTGTGTGCTAAGACTAAGTTTGACAAAACTTTTTATTATCCGATAGTTATTAATAGACTTTCAGTTTTTTACCTATAAAGCATATCACATCTTTGTTTTAATGATTAGGGTAGTATTTTGCCAAACAATTATAAAAGGTAGACCAAGCTTTTATAATCAGTTAAAAATTCAGGTAATCTCTAAATTCTCTCAATTAAAAAATAACCGTTTAAAAATCGCAATACTCCCGATATAACCTATGTTAATGTCGGGAGTATTCTTGTTTTATCATTTCTTTTCTTTAAAGGCAAAGAATCTTTGTCCTATGTAGTTGAAAGCTACAAACAGGCAAGAGCCGAGTATCATTGAGGTATAGCCTGCAAACTGTTCAACCGTAAATGAGAACATTGTAAAATTATTCGCCGTACAAATCCATTTGATTAGCGGAATCGCTATGCAATACGATAGTGCGTAGCAAACGGCAATGTTCAGCGCAAAGCGTAAAATCGGTTTCCAACCCTTTTCTGTATTTTTAAATGTAAAGTATTTGTTAAGAAAATAGCTTACAATACTGCCGATTAAGTATCCGAGAGCCGAGGCGAGCCACACACCCCATTCGTATCTGTCCCACGCAAAAAGCGCAAAGAGCACAAACTGCAAGCCGTTGCCAACGAGGGTATTGATTACGCCGACCAGAATAAACTTCCAGAACTTTATATCAAAAAACTTTTTTATAAAATCGCCCATAATCATTCCTTTTCCTCGTTGTCTTCGTCCTCAAAATTAGAGAATTTTGTTATGTAAATCGGTCTGTCCTTGGTTTCCATATAAATTCTGCCTATGTATTCGCCAAGAATACCGATAGACATTTCGGTAATTCCGCCCAAAAACAGAACCGCACACAAGGTAGTTACATAACCCGGTGTGGTAATTCCGAAAAACAACGTCTGAACAAGGGTTATCATTATATAGATAAGCGAAATAACAAAGATTATCGCACCCATTACTGCCGTAAAACGGAGGGGAGCAACCGAAAAACAGGTAATTCCGTCAATCGCATAACGAAAAAGACTTGAGAATTTCCATGTTGTCTGTCCAAGCTGACGGTCAACGGTTTTAAATGAAATCCATTTTGTGTTGAAACCTACCCAAGAGAATATTCCCTTTGAAAATCTCTGAACTTCGGCGAGTTCAAGAATAGAATCGACGACCTGTCTTTTCATCATTCTGAAATCCATAGCGCCGTAAGGCATTTTGGTATCAGTGAGTTTATTTGAAAGAGCAAAGAACATTTTTGAGAAAATTCCTCTGAATTTGCTTTCGCCCTCTCGTTCGTCACGCTTTGTGGCGCAGACATCATAGCCCTCGTTTTCGAGAGCGTCTGCCATTTGTGGGAAAAGTGTCGGCGGATGCTGCAAATCGGCGTCCATAACCACCACATAATCGGCGGTGGAATGTTGAAGTCCTGCGTACATAGCCGCCTCTTTACCGAAATTCCTTGAAAATGAAATATACTTTACATTGGAAAACTGCTTTGCGAGCTTTTTCATAACAAGGTAAGTTTTATCTTTACTGCCGTCATTGACGAGGATATATCGAAATGAATATTCGGGCATTGAGTCAATAACCTTATTGGTTTCAAGCACAAAATGCTCAAGTCCCTCTTCTTCGTTGTAACACGGTACTATTAAATCTATAGTTTTCATAATAATTCGCCTTTATGTTGTTAAATTTGTATAAGCCTATAATTATTTTTATTATACCAAAAGTACACACAAAAGTCTATATTTTTATAAATTATTTGAGAAGTGACGAAAGGTAAATTTATTTTTGTTAAAGTTGGAATAACAAAAAAAGAAAAACTGCCCTTATTTTATAATAGATAAGGGCAGTTTTTATTATCTGTTTTTATCAAAATCAATTATGATGATTTTGCTTTGTTTTTTGATTTTAGTTGATTGTTAGCTCGGACAAAGACTTTTCCTTGTTCAATGTACAGCTGTTGTTGTTCATTTGTCATTGAACGGAATACACGCAGTAATTCTTCTTCTGCAAGATTATTGGTTTTGTTCTCGGGAATATTCAAAAGATAATCGACGGATACATTAAAATATAATGCTATTCTTTTTAAAGTTTCAAAGTCAGGTTCACTTACACCTTGAACATATCCGCCTATTGTTGACGGTGCAATATTGAGGTCATTTGCAAATTGCTTTTGCGTAATATTTTCTTCATCTATAAGCAAACGTAATTTTTCGCTGAAATTCATAGTAATCACCCATAATTATTTTAAATGAAGATATGAAATAATGGTTAAAAATACTAGAAACTCGTTGACAAAACTAGAATGCAGTTGTAAAATAAAGCAAAGGCATTATTTAGTTTTATTGGAGGTAATACTATGGAACAAAATGCGGTTAATATTCAAAAATCAGAGAAAAAATTCGGTAGGTTCTACAAAATATTATGTGTAGTTCTTGTTTTGCTGCTTTTGATAGGCATGCTTGGAATTACGGTTTATAATGGTAATCAAAAAGTGGAAAACGGACTTTCAGCATATGAACTTGCGGTGAAATACGGATATGACGGTACTGTTCAGGATTGGCTCACATCACTTTCAGGTAAATCTGCTTATGAAATTGCAGTTGATAATGGTTACAAAGGAACAGAAAAAGAATGGATAGAATCATTAAAAGCTTCATCCAATGAGGTTGTTAGTGTTAAAACGGCAAAGTTTTCTTCAAATGGCGATTTGCTTATAGTATTGTCAGATGATTCAGAAATCAATCTCGGAAAAGCTGTCGGTAAAGATGGTATGAATGGTTCTAATGGTAAAAATGGTACGGATGGTAAAAATGGAATAGACGGAAAGAACGGTACAAACGGTCAGAACGGAAATGATGGCTTAAATGGAACTAATGGTAGAGATGGTATAAACGGTGTTGATGGCAAGAATGGTATAAACGGCACTGACGGTAAAAATGGTGCTGATGGTATAGGAATTTCTAATGCAAGTATAAATTCTGACGGTCAACTTGTTATTGTTTTTTCAGATGGTAAAACTGTAAATCTTGACAAAGTAACAGGAATGAATGGTAAAGACGGTGTTAGTGTAACAAACTCAGAAATCAATTCAGATGGTGAGCTTGTATTGACATATTCAAACGGACAGCGTTCAAATCTTGGAAATGTAATAGGTGCAAACGGAAAAGATGGTATTGACGGTAAAAATGGTATAGATGGTAAAAACGGAAGCAACGGTATTAGTGTAGCAAAATCCGAAATTAATTCTCTTGGCGAACTTGTATTAACATATTCCGATAATAGAATAGAGAATCTCGGTATAGTTGTAGGTTCGGATGGTCAAAACGGTAAAGATGGTTCTGACGGTAAAGACGGAACAAATGGTCTTGACGGAAAAGATGGTATAAGTGTTTCAAGTGCCGAAATAAATTCTGATGGTCAACTTGTTATAGCATACTCAAACGGACAGCGTTCAAATCTTGGAAATGTAATAGGTGCGAACGGTAAGGATGGTATTGACGGCAGGAATGGAACAGATGGTAAAGACGGTCAGAACGGCAAAGATGGCATAAACGGAACTAATGGTAAAGATGGTACAAATGGTCTTGATGGAAAAGATGGAATAAGTATTGCAAAATCTGAAATAAATCTTAAGGGTGAACTTGTTCTTACATATTCAAATAACTTTGTTGAAAATCTCGGTGTAATTGTCGGTACAAACGGTAAGGACGGAAAAGATGGCAGAGATGGAGTTGACGGTAAAAACGGAATTGATGGTAAAGACGGTGTTAATGGAACGAATGGAGAAAATGGTCTTAACGGTGAAGACGGAGTTGGTATAGAGAGCATTGCGATAAATTCCTCGAATGAACTTTGCATAGTTCTTACAAATAACACTGAACTTAATCTTGGAAATATTAAAGGTTCTGACGGTTTAAATGGTACAGACGGTCAAGACGGTATTGGAGTAGCTGAGACTTCAATTGATAACAACGGTCAACTTGTAATCAAATATACTGACGGAACATCAAAAACATTAGGTGTTGTAGTCGGAAAAGATGGAACAGACGGTAATAACGGTACTGATGGAAAAGACGGCGTCAACGGCACAAATGGTATTGATGGTAAAGATGGTACAAACGGTGTTGACGGTAAAGACGGAAACGGAGTTAAAGACACCTCAATCAATGATAACGGTGAACTCGTTTTAACTTATACTAACGGTACAACTGTTAATCTTGGAACTGTAGTAGGCAAGGACGGAACAGACGGTAAGAATGGTACTGATGGAAAAGATGGCGTCAACGGCACAAATGGTATTGATGGTAAGGATGGTACAAACGGAAAAGATGGTGTTGACGGTAAAGATGGTATAGGTGTAGCAAAATCCGAAATAAATTCAAAAGGTGAACTGGTAATTACTTATTCGGATAACACTTTCATCAACCTTGGTGTTGTTGTAGGTCAAAACGGTAAGGACGGAATTAACGGCAAAGATGGTATCAATGGTACAGATGGTGTAGACGGTAAAGATGGAATTAACGGTACAAATGGTGTTGACGGAAAAGATGGTATAGGTATCTCAGATGTAACAATTAATACGTCAGGTGAAATTGAACTTACTTTTTCTGATTTATCAAGTATTAATCTTGGTTGTGTAGTAGGTAAGGATGGCACAAATGGAATTGATGGAAAAGATGGTCAGAATGGCGAAAATGGCACAAATGGTATTGACGGTAAGGATGGTGTAGGCATATCGAATGTTTTAATATCTGATACAGGAATTCTTACAGTTGAACTTACGAGTGGTGTGAATCTTGAATTAGGTAACATTAAAGGTGCTGATGGACTCGGTATTACAAAATCTGAAATAAACACAAATGGCGAGTTAATACTTACATATACAAATGGTCAGTCAACCAACCTTGGAATTGTTAAAGGTACGGATGGTGTAGACGGCAGAAACGGTACGGATGGAAAAGATGGCACAAGTATTGCTAATGTAGTTGTATCTTCGGAGGGAGCTTTAAGTGTTGAACTCTCAAACGGAACAATTCTTAATCTTGGTAATATCAAAGGTACTGATGGAATCGGAATAACAAAATCTGAAATAAATTCAAATGGTGAGCTGATACTTACATACACAAACGGTAATACGGAAAATCTTGGTGTTGTTGTGGGTGTGAACGGTTCAAATGGTACTAACGGTAAAGACGGAACAGGTATTAAATCAGTTACTCTTTCATCAGACGGAAATCTTAGTATTCTTTTGACTGATAATACTGTATGTAATCTTGGAAATATCAAAGGCGAAAAAGGAGATAAGGGAGATAAAGGCGATAAAGGTGCTGACGGCAAGAATGGTAAAGATGGTAGAGGTATAGCCAAAACGGAACTTGTCAACGGAGAATTGATTATCACATATACAGACGGAACAAGTGATAATTTAGGAAGTATTGGCGGAGGAGTCCCCGAAGAGGATGAAGAAATATTAAAATTCACCTTGTTGGCAGATGATACATACAGCGTTTCAGCAGGTAATGGAGCAAAGAAAGTTGATAGTATAGAAATTCCATCAATATATAATGGTAAGGCTGTAACACAAATAGCAAACAAAGGTTTTATGGAATTGTCTACGCTTAAATCTATAACCATGCCCGACAGTATTACAAACATTGGTGAATATGCTTTTTATAATTGCATCTCAATTTCAAATATTACTTTACCAAACAATTTGCAATCGATACAAAAGTATGCTTTTTCTAAATGTACTTCTTTATTGGAGATAACAATTCCAAATGCAACTACATATATTGGCGAGTATGCTTTTTACGATTCTTCCCTAACATCGGCTACTTTTAAAAATACTGACAGTTGGGTTACTTCAAAATATCCTGATAAGGTAAGGAAAGATCAAATCCTATTATTTGAATATACCAATCATGATTGGTATCAGAATGACTATACTGATTATGAATATGCGTCTTTTTCTCAACCCAAAATTATAGCAGAGCTTTTATCAGGCGACTATTCAGCTTCATATTTTGTATATAACAATATACAATATCGTACGGTATCAATGTATAAATATGCGTGGTCACGCAGTTAAAAAACAATAAAAAGGAGAGAAGCTATAATGAAAATTTGGGGAATTGGAGCAAATCTTAGAGGAAATGTTGATATTTCTGATGATTTTATCAATAGAAATATCGCCTATCTTGGATACAAAAAAGAGGAAGCTCCCGTGTTTTATGAAATGTTAAAGGAGATTAAACTCGGAGATTTGGTGTACATAAAAACACTGCCAATAGGTGCAGGTAATCTTCATATAAAGAATGTGGGCATTGTCACAAGAGAGCTTTCTGATGTTGTACAGTATGTAAACAATGATACACAAAATGATACTCTTGGTGTGAAATGGCTGGATATACAAATGAATTTAGATATTGAAAAGTGTGATAAAAAATACACTGCTCGCTCAACAAGTATTTATCGTGAATACAGTCCTTTTGTTATTAACGAAATTATGACTTGCATCAATCTGAATTAATAAAATATTTACAAAAAACCGTCTGAGTAATCATTTTTATGACTCAGACGGTTTTACATTTAAAGTATAAATCTAAAAATAAACATCAAGGGAGGGAAATTTGGGGGAAATATGTAAGAAAACAAATATTGAACATAAAAAGAAAAACGGCAAAACCTTAGCGGTTAAGCCGTTTCTTAGTGGTTGCGGGAGCCGGATTTGAACCGACGACCTTCGGGTTATGAGCCCGACGAGCTACCGAGCTGCTCTATCCCGCGATATTTATTGCCTGTATCTTTACAGCTATATTATAATACACCTTGTTATCAGATTTGTCAAGCCTTTTTATAATATATTTTTAAAAAATCAAAAATATATTTGCAAGCCGTAAATGTTTTGTAATATCGGCAATATTATTCGGGCTTTTTGCCGTTTAGTTTTACTTTGATTATTGCATTTTTTGTATGATATTGGTATAATAAAAATACAGCTCATTTGCTGAAAAGGGAGGAATTTTTTATGTGTCAGAAAAAACCGTATTACATCACGACACCAATTTACTATCCGTCAGGCAATCCGCATATCGGACACTGCTATACAACTGTTGCTTGCGACTCTATCGCTCGTTACAGACGAATGCAGGGCTATGATGTAATGTTTCTTACGGGTACTGACGAGCATGGTCTTAAAATTGAGCAGAAAGCTGCCGAAAAGGGTGTGACTCCCAAGGAATATGTTGACGAAGTAGTTAAAACCTTCAAGAGCCTTTGGAACTTTATGAATGTTGACTATGACAGATATATAAGAACCACCGATGATTACCACATCAAGACTGTTCAGAAGATTTTTAAAGAACTTTACGATAAGGGATACATTTATAAGGGCGAGTATTCGGGTAAATACTGCACACCTTGTGAGAGCTTTTGGACAGAAAGCCAGCTTGTTGACGGCAAATGTCCGGATTGCGGCAGAGAGGTTACAGAGGCTAAGGAAGAGGCTTATTTCTTCAAAATGGCACCTTTTGCCGACAGAATTGAAAAATTACTTACGGAAACCGACTATTTACAGCCGAAAACCCGTGCGACAGAGCTTGTAAACAACTTTATCAAGCCGGGCCTTGAGGATCTTTGTGTGTCGAGAACTTCTTTTAAGTGGGGTATTCCTGTAACTTTTGACGATAAGCATGTTATATATGTGTGGATTGACGCACTTTCAAACTATATTTCTGCGCTTGGTTTTTATAACGATGCTTATAATGATTTTGATAAATTCTGGCCTGCCGATGTGCATATGGTTGCAAAGGATATTATGCGTTTCCACGCTATCATTTGGCCTGCAATGCTTATGGCTCTCGATTTGCCGCTTCCAAAGCACCTTGCGGTTCACGGTTGGATTACTTTTAACGGTCAGAAGATGAGTAAATCACTCGGCAATGTTGTAGACCCGTTTGTACTCGGCAAGAGATACGGCGCAGACGCTATCCGTTATCACATTCTTCGTGAAATGGCACTCGGCGCAGACAGCTCGTTCTCTAACGAAATTATGATAAACCGTATTAACTCCGACCTTGCAAACGGCTTTGGCAACCTTGTGTCAAGAACCGTTGCAATGGTTGAAAAATATTTTGGCGGCACACTTCCTACAGAGCGTGAAGGCGGAGAATTTGACGATGACCTCATCGCAACCGCTACCGCACTTAAGTCGAGCGTTGATGACTTTATTGATAAAACCCAGCTTAACAATGCGCTCGCCGAGATTTTCAAGGTAGTTTCCCGTGCTAACAAGTACATTGACGAAACAGCACCGTGGGTGATTGCAAAGGACGAAACAAAGAAAGCAAGACTTGCAACTGTTCTTTACAATTTACTTGAAACAATCAGAATCACAGCCACACTTCTCTCTGCATTTATGCCGACTACAATGCCAAAGGCACTTGAGCAGATTGGCGCTTGCGAGAAGTGCGCTACTTACGAAAATGCCGATAAATTCGGTGTTCTTCCGCTTGATGTGACAGTCAAGAAAGGGGAGGCTCTGTTCCCGAGAATTGATGTTGAGAAAGAAATCGAAGAACTCAACGCAATTATCAAGAATAACGAAAAGGTTGACGAAAAGACAGAGAAACTCAAAGAAGAAATTGAGGGCGTTGCTCAAATCGGTATTGACGATTTCTGCAAGGTTGACCTCAGAGTTGCCGAAATTAAGGCTTGCGAGCCGATTAAAAAGGCTAAAAAGCTTTTGAAACTCACAATTTTTGACGGTGTAAAAGAGAGAACCGTTGCTTCGGGTATCGCAAAATTCTATACACCTGACGACCTTATCGGAAGAAAGATTATTCTTGTATCAAACCTCAAGCCTGCAAAGCTCTGCGGTGTTGAAAGCTGCGGAATGATTCTTGCCGCAACTTGCGGAGAAGAAATAAAGGTAATCTTTGTAGACGATATGGAACCCGGCTCAAAAATCAGCTGATTTGTTTTAAATTAAAATTGTTGCCCGATTACGGATTTTCCGTAGTCGGGCATTTTTGTGCGCTTCTATTCTAATGTTGGGGTAACATTAACAAATTATGGTTTAACTCACAGTTTAGCCAAGCAAT
>ULPN01016500.1_pt1 | contig 13387 bp, 5 predicted proteins | sample 1953641 | NCBI WGS metagenome assembly ULPN01 (sample SAMEA4835633, study PRJEB28245) | human gut metagenome | biome: gut microbiome; material: fecal sample | place: Denmark | collected 2008
GGTAAAAAGGTGTTACAATAGGGTATGTATGGAGATTTAAAGAATAGACTTCAAGCAAGAGAATTAGCACATCCATTGCATATGGAATTCTTGAGAAGAGGTTATATTACTGATTTATATAATGAAGCTAATCCTGATTAATATGTTTTTGATAGGATTTCTTGTAGGAGTATTAGTAACAGTTGTTACTATGGTGTTAAGTATTGTTTACTATGTTAAGCATGGTGGTTATTATTAAATAGAAGAAAGTATGATAAAGAGTTTTAAAGTAGGAGATGTATTGAGTGAAAGTTCTCATTACAAAGTATTAGCAGATAATGGTAATTTAAACTTTAAGTTGAAGCATCTAGAAAGTGGTGATATGGTTTACATAGGAAAAGAGTATATCCATAATTACCTTGAATCTGCTGATGACTTTACTAATGAAGTGAAGGTAACTAGAGAAGATAAGAAAGATGGTACTTTAGGTATCAGAAGTATCTTTGAAGGTATTCATGGTTCTCAAGTATTTACTGTTTGTTTCAAGAAACAGGATACACCTAAATCTCAAAGAAAGCTTAATGCTGAGATTGCTACTTTGATTAGTGATTTCTCAAAGGAGATTGATACTATTCAAAAGAATAAAAAGGGTGTTGCTGAGGCAGCAAAGAAGTTTGCTGAAGAGTTAATTAAGAATCCTATCTTGCCTTATGAAGAAGGTGAAGACAGAGTATTAAGAGGCTTCAAGATTCAATTTGAGAGTAGAGATGGCAGGTATAATTGCATAGACATGGACATTGAAGATACTAACAATGTTAGACCTGTCAATATAAATACCATCAGATGGATCATTTTAGGAGGCACTAAATATGTTGTTGAGTAATGGATGAACCTATTAAGAAAACTTCTGAAGAGTGGCAATCTATATTTCCGTATCCTAAGGTTTTAGACCCTGATGGTTGGGATAGAAAGAACTATGATTATTCTTGGAAAGAAGAGAAAATCACACTTGAAGAGTATGAGGCTAGAAGGAGTCAGAGTACATGTATGTATTCTATTATTGCAGATAGATGTTTGAGAAGGGAGTAGATTAAATCTACTCTCTTTTTCTTTTCTATAAGGATTATTCTTTTCTTATGGAACTTTTGGACTTATTCTATTGTTTATTTAAAAAATATATTCTACTTTTGCAAAGTAATTAACTAATTAATTGAATGTTATATGAGTAAGACTTGTTATACTCCAGAGAAAGGTCTGGATGATGTAATAGCTAGTAAGGTAACAGGATGGAATAAATACTTAGTTGCTAACCTTAGAGGCTTATATCAGGAAAGAAATCCTGAAGCTGAAACTCCAACTGCTGAAACTCTTATCGAGTTCAGAAGGAGTCTTAGTAAAGAAGACTCTAAGAGACTTCTTGATGCTATAAATAGTCCTGCTGTGTCTTATACACAGTTAAGAGATGACTTTAATGCAGAAGAGAGATTCAACAGAATCAGTATGATTTCCACCATGTTCTCAGACATTGTAGATGCTGTTCAGGAGGAATATCCCTCTGTAAGTAGAAAAGATATTATAGCTGGATTCACTGTTGATGGACAACAAGCTGGTGGTGTAGCTGGTATCTTTAATGAGATATATGATACTCTTCAATCACAATATAGTGATGCTATAGAAGAGAATGATACTGAAACAGCAGCTAAATATCAAAAGGTATTTGATAACTGGGGAGCCTTAATATCCTTTGCAAAAATTAGAATTAGAGATGCAGAAGACCTTAAATTAGGTCAAGACATTAACTTTGCTGATGATTCCAATCCTAACAACTTCAATGAAAATGATATGACTGAGAAGTTTGTTATGGAAGAATCTAAGAGAGAAGGTTGGATGGAACAAGCTGAATTTGAGTCTTCTTTTGGCTCAGTTGGAAAGCAAGTTAGAAAGGTTATTGGTAGAGTTCCAGTATATAAGGATGGTGAAGTTGTACTGGATGATTTAGGTTTCCCTGTAATGCAGGACCCTGTAAGAATGCATCAGGAATTACTTGATGTACTTAGAGGTGTAGGCAGTGAAACTGAAATGATGAATGCTCTTAGAGAGTATAGTAGTACTGCTGGATGGGTAACTCCATTTATGCAAGAGCTGGAAAATCCTCAAATAAGAACTCAATTCTATACTGACTTTAAGAAAAACTTCCAGCCTTACTCTATGCAAACTGAAAAGCAGGAAGGTAGAATAAGAACTTATAAGACAACATTACTTAATAGAATTAAGGGTAATGCTCCTTTTAGTTCATTCTTAACTTCAGTTAAACTTGGTAAGGTAGTTAATCCTAGGAACAGTATCTTTGAAAAGAGTGGTATTGGTACTAGAGTTATGCCAATTAGACTAGAGAGAATTAAGAATAAAATAGTTGATACTTTAGCAGAACCTGAAAGAATAAATGAGAAATCAAAGTTCTGGATGATGTCTAAATTAGAGAGGAAACAATTCTTAATTGATGCTACTGAATCTCTTGGTATTGATATAGATGGTGAAACTTTAGATAGAATAATGTCTAGAAACAGAGATATTAGGGCATTAAACAAAGAACTGTTAGGTGCAGCTAAGTTTGGTCTCAATCTAACTAAAGAAGAACAAGAAGGTAAAAAGGAGGTTAGTTATGAAGAGCTTATCAAAAGAGCTTCTAGTAATGAGAAGAAAGGTGTCCTTAGAGAAAAGATTACTAAAGTACTAGCAATAGTTGCTAAGAGTAGAGAAGGACTAAAACTTGAAAGTAGAGTTAGATATGGTGATAATACATTCTTTAGTAATGTTATTCCATCATTCATGGGAGATAGATTTGATAAGATAGCTTCTTTTGTGAAAGCTACTGACAAGAAAGGACTTCAGGCTATGCTTGAAACTACCTATCTTAACTCATCTTATTTTCAATATGATGGTAAGATACTTAACAAGTGGTTAGAAGAACTCTATAATAGTGATTTAAGTACTGAAGATAACTTTGCTGCAAACTTTACCTTTAAGAGATTCTTAGGTACAGATAAACTTAAGTTTGAAGACTTCACCAGTAAACAGCATATAGTACAAATGCTCAATGAGTATTTCTCTGAAAAACAAATTAGTCCTAATAGTCAATATGCTTGGTATCCTGTATTCATCTTAGGTGATAGTGGAGTAGCTAAGTTTATTAAAGCTAAAAGGTATGGTGGTCAAGAGATACTTGATGGTATGTACAATGTCTATATTCAAGAGAAGAGAAGAATGGAGTTAGCCAAGGCTGCTAATAGAAAGATGCAGGACCAAGGGTTAAAGGCTATTGATAACTTTTCAAGAAATACAGATAAGTTTAGCCTACTTTCCTTCTTAAATGAACCTAAGTATGCTGGAATGATTAAAGAAAGTAACATTGAACAGACTGTTAAACAAGCTATTAGAGCTTATATGGATGATTCTGTTACTAAGTTCAAGCAACAACTTAATACATTAGGAGTGCTTGAACAGCAAAATAGTCAGTATGTTTATTTGAGTCAAGAAGTTAAGGGTAATAGAACTATAGATCAAGTATTATCAGACTATTACTGGAATACAAAGTTTGCTACTATCCAACAGTTACAGATGATGACTATTGATCCTTCTTTCTATAAAGGAACTAAAGACCTTCAAAAGAGATATAAGGAAATTCATGCTCCTGGAACTGCATTAAGTGTTGAGGCTATTAATCCTTTTACAGGTGAAAGATATAGCAATGATGGCATTGAAAGGTGTGTTTATTTTGATGATATTGTAGTAGATGCTGAAAAAACAAATCCTGAATTTATGCAAGCTGTTGCTAATCACTTTGGTAAAGATAGTGATGTATATAAATCCTATAAAAGGAATGTACTTGCTGATGGTCAAGGTTATAGAACACTTGAAAGCTATAAGAAAGTAATGGGTATGGCTGGTAAGTGGGATGAAAGAATGGAAGCTACATATAATCAGATACAGTCTTTAAGAGCTAAAATAGGTAGAGATGAAAATCCATCTATGGAAGATATTAAAGCTATATCAGATTTAGCTGTTACATTTCAACCTATTAAACCTTATATGTTTACCTTTGAGAATTATTCTCTTGGTACAGATATGTTAAAGATACCTGTTCAACATAAGTATGCTGAGGCAGTTCTTATACCTGAATTACTACCTGCTGGTAGTATGATGAGAGATATAGCTTATTGGATGGAAGATCATGTTAATCCTGAGACTGGAAAGAGTGAACCTATTGATATGATAGGAGCTTGGTCTACTGGTGGTGATAAAATTGTTAAGGTAGGTGGATTTGGTTCTACTAGTATTAGTAATACAAATTCAAAGACTATTAATGATGCACTAAACAATGGTTATGTTCATCAGTTAAGCTATGCTGACTATAGAATACAGACTAATGTACCTGAACATATTAATAGCTCACAGTTATTTGGTACTCAAGTAAGGAAACTTATTATGGCTAAAGTACAGAAGTTTAAAGACTACAGTAGCTATATAGGTGGAAAGAGAGTTAATCTTGGTGGTAATTATGGTAATGTTAAGTTGAATGGTGGTAACTTAGTTAGATTCTATAACTCACTTATTACAGCCAATATACTTGACTCTTATCACTTATTTGAGAATGCAGTATCTGATGCTAATAAGATAAGCAACAGGTTAATCCAGACTACAGCTAATAATAGTAGAGAGTCTAAAGATAACATGATGGCTTATGCACTGAATGAAAGAGGTGAATTTACTGTACCTTTATTTGAAGGTGGCTTAGAGCATGATAGTTCAGCTTTATTCTTTAGTCTCTTTAAGAAGATGGTTAACAAACAATCTATTAAAGGTGGTAGTGCTGTTCAAGTATCAGCTATGGGTATTACTGGTTATGAGGAAGATGGTGGTTTGAGATATGTAGCAGACCCTAATAATCCTAATAATATACTCTATGCAGAGTGTGAAATACCTTGGGATTTAACTTATACTGATAGTACTGGTAGAGAGCAATCATTAGACTTTGAGACCTATTGTAATGAAGATGGCACTCTTAAAGTTGATAAAGATGGTAATACTATTCTTGAAAAGATCTATCCTAATATACTAAGTTTACTTGCATATAGAATACCTACTGAGAGAGACTATTCTATAATTAACCTTCGAGTGAAGAGGTTTAGTCATAAGACTGCTGGAGGTACTATTAAAGTACCACCTCAGGGAACTACTATTGCAGGTTTTGACTTTGATATTGATAAGTTGTATTTTATGAGAAATGAGTATCAGCAAAGACAACTTACATCAGAGGAAGTAAAGAATATATGGTCAGAGTTTTATGATACATATCCTAATTTAAAAGCAGTTCTACAAGAAGCTAGAGAAGAAGATACTGAATCATTAGACAGACTATATAAGTATTGGGAGAAAGCTGGGTTACCTTATAGTTATAAAGCAGCCTTTAATCAGTTTGTAGCAGATAGAGGCTATATTAAGTTTGAAGAGTATGACTTTAGCAAAACTCCTCTTGAGAATACTAAAGCAGCTAGAAACAATATGCTTATTCACTTAGTTCAACAAAGATTAAGTGATGTTGAAACCTTTAAGGATAGATATACTCCTGGTGGTTTTGCTAATGCTTCTAAAGCAGCTAGAGTTATGAGAGAGTTAATGTTTGGTAAGGCAGAAGTTAATCATCAAGATAAGACTGTTAATCTTTCAAGTATTAACAAAGCTATTGATGAAGGAAGTCTAACTGATCCAGAGCCTAATTATGATCCTAGTGATCCTATGACTATTGTTATCTATAACCAGCAGAATAATGTTGCAGGTAAATTGATTGGTATCTTTGCAAATCAAAATACTAATCATGCATTTGCTTCATTGATGGAACAGTTTTCTTTAAAGAAGCCTATTACATTTGCAGGTAAAAGTTATTCTGATTTACTTCATAATGATAAAATAGATACTAGTTTGAATGTTGCTGAGTTTCTAGCTGCATCAGTAGATGCTGTAAAGGACCCAGTACTTAACTATTTGAACTTGAATACTATTACTGCTGATGCTGGTGCTATGTTAGCAAGACTTGGTTTTACTACTGAGGATATAGGTTTACTATTTAATCAACCTATTATTAAGGATATATGTGAATACAGCTTTAATAATGGTATGTCTGATATTAACTCTGTGATAGATAATGTATTAGACAATTATGAGGTTGATGGTGAGTTAAAAAAGGCTATACCTGATGAAGACCTTTCAAGAGAAAGATTAGCATATAATATAGTTCAGGCTGCAAACACTAGTAAGGAAGAACTAATGAAGAGTGATGAATTTGTTGAGAAACAAATTATTGTTGCTGATTTATTTAGAGAAATCCTTGAAGCTAGTAATGATGTATCTCAGTTTGTAAGAAACACTAAGTTTACTGCATCTAATGCTGTAGGTTCTACATTTGGAGATGCTTATGCACAACAGATGAAAGTAGCTGCTTATGTTAAGTCATTTACAAAAGCTGATGCTCTTAAGGTTGAGATGAAAGTAGCTCAAGGTATTAATGCTCCTATGAATAATGAAGTAGGAACATTATCCATGAATGATCAAGAGTATATGGAATCTTTACTTGAGAATCCTTTTGCTTATGAACAGGCTATGTATGATATGAATAGAAAGGCTGAGAAAATAATCAATAAATTCTATCCTTATAATACTAAAGCCTATAAAGAAGCTAGAGAAGGAATAGCTGCATTTACTAGAAGTGGTTTGCTTGATGCAGAGACTATTAATAGTATTCACAGTGACTTAATGGTATTTATGTTAAGTCAGCAAGAGAATAGCTTATTTAATGGTAACATGCCTATTAATGCAGCAGGTGAAGAAGTTACAGCTAGAGAGTATTTCACAGAGATATTCCCTGAAGGTCTATTCAATATTCTTGAAGCTAATCCTACAATGAAGTCTATGCCTATATTCCAGTATATGCAGTTTGTTACTGATGAAAATACTGGTAAAGTGAGCATGAATATTCAGGATATAGGTGGTTTAGCACCTTATCAAAAGGATGAAATTAAAGAGAGTTGGGGAGACTTATTAAGGAATGAGCAGACTGCTGAATTGGCACAATCTCTGTTCTTGTATAACTATTACAAGCTTGGCTTTACTTATAGTCCTATGGCATTTATGAACTTGGCTCCTACAGAAGTTAAGTTAGCTGTGCAAGTAGGATATGATTATAATGGTAATCCTAAATCTTATGTTGACTTCTTAAATGATGTACAAAAGAGTAGGATTGGTGTTAATAATCAAGAGTTTGCTAAACAGTATTTACTTAATCATTTAGATAATAACAGATTAGTGTTTCATCCTAAAGGAAGAAATGGTAAACTTATAAGTAACTTGGCTTTTAGTGATGGAGTAGCTGTAAGCAGCTTTACTCTTGATGTAAAGAAGTTAGGTAAAGAAGGTAATCCATTCTTATTACCTAGTGAAGAGAAAGGAGTATCTTACTTTAGACCTGTTATTGTTATAGATGATATAGTGTATATGTGTAATAGTAATGATGAAGTATTCAATGCCAGTACTACTGGAAGTATTAACTATTATAAGGTTGATGCTTTAGGTGAATCTGGAAAATCTTTACAATATTCTTCTAACTCAATGACAGTAAGTACAATAGCTGATACTGAAGTTCAAGAGGATGGTAATACATCAGTTGAACCTGAGGTAGTTAATACTGTAGATACTAGTATGAGTACAGAAGAATTAGTTAGACAGGCTACTGATTTAGCATTAAAAGCTGATAATACCTTAGATAAGGCATTAGTGATTGAGATGCTAAATAAGGCTAGTGTAGAAGATTTAATTGATACTATTGAGTCATTGAAAGCTCAAGCTAATAATGTAACTGACCAAGAAGGTAATAAGATTTGTTAATATGGATAAGTGTAGTATAATTCCAAGAGTAAAGAATAGTAAAGGTGAATTTGTAGAGAGTGACTTATTTAAGTCACTCCTACATTACACTAATGACAGAGAGATATCTAAGCAGTATTATGCTGTAGGTACTAGTCCTGAATTCTTAAGTAGAGTAGCTAATGAAGCTAAGTTTGATAGTAATGGTGAGATAACCTTTCAATCTCTTAGACAGCTAACTAAGCTAAATTTAAGTGATGAGAAGGTTAAACAAACCTTGAATAAAGACATTGGTGCTGGTGTATATGATTATAATGAAGCTGTACCTAAACTACAGTCCTTTAATAGAAGTAGCCCATACAATGATAAGTATATGGCTACTATTATTAATAAGGATAATGGTAAGGTTGAATTAACTGTAGTCAATAAGAACAATACTAATGTAGCTCAGTTAAATGATAACATAGCTAATAGAAGTCTACAAGAGAGAATTAAGTTCTACTTAAATAGAGCTGGTGTTGATTATAGTTTCCTTGATGATAGTGAGAGAATTAATGGTAGATATAGTACTGTCAATGCTACTAAAACTGCTGATAGTCTCTATCAATTAATTAAGGTAGCTAATAATGAACAAATAGATAGTAGTTTATCTGAAGAAGCTGGCCACTTTGCTGTAGGTGCATTAGGTAATTCTCCACTAGTTCAAAGACTTGAGAGATTGTTAACTCCTGATGTACAGAGAGTTATAATGGGTGATGAATACAATACTATTGCTTATAGAGATAATCCTGCAAGAGAAGTTGCTGGTCATCTAGTAGGCAAGGCTATTAATGGTGAGATAGATAAGAGAGCTTCATGGCAGAACATAGTCAATAGAATAGTAGGTCAGATCAAAAGAGTCTTTAATAACATCACAGGTAATGAAATAGCTAATGCTAAATTAGAGGCAGTAAGAACTGCTGATGCTATTGCACAAGGCTTTATGTCACCTGGTTTTCAGGGTACTGTTGAAAATGCACTTGAAACCCAAGAGACACTGTATAGTGCTAGAGACTCTGTTAATGTTGCTACCTTCAAGTCTGTTTTAAATATACTGAGAAGTCAAACATCACAGATGAGAGCTATTGATAAGTCTCTTTATAATAAGTACAATCAATTAGCAGGTCAAGTTGAAGCTGGTAGAACTAGCAGCCAACCATCACTATTTGCAGACTTAATTGCTGTAGATGGTATTACAGAAGCTATGGATTTAATGGTTGATACTGTACCTGAGATGATTACTAAGTTAGCTAAAGTAGACTTTAATGTAACTAGTATTACACCAGAGAATGCAGCTTTATTAAGAGAAGTAGGAACCTTTGTTGCTAATGCACAGGCTATTCTTAAAATAGTAAAGGATGCTACTACTACAGAAGACTCAAGACTTAGATTACGGAATGTCAATGAAAGCACAATAAACCAGCTTAAGGCTCTTAGAAGAAATCTTAATGAGGCTATTAATGGTGACAATAGATTACTTACTACTCTTGAAGTTAAACAGAGAGAGTTCTATCTTAAGTTCCTTGAAGATGCTATGGGTTCTACTTATGTAAATAGAGCAGCCAGAGTAATATTTGATTGGAAGAAAGGTCAAAGAGGTCTTAGATGGGTTAGTGCTGAAAAAATTCCTATTGAAGATTTACTTAGATATATGGAGAAGGATATTAGTATTCATGAATCTATTTTAGCTTCAATGTCAAATAACTCTGATGTTATTGGTCAATTAGCTGATAGAACTGTGAAGTTAGCTAATAAGTATGCTGATGATATGACTATTCAAACTCAAGATAGACTAAAGATACTTGAAGGTGATTTACATAGCATAGGAGAGAAGAATACAGATGCTTTCTGTGAGATAAGTCCTAGAACTGGTAAACTAACTGGTAACATAGTATCACCTTATGTTTGGGGAGACTATGAAGATGATTGGTTACAGTTTAAGAAAGAATGCAGAGATGACTTCTATGTAAACAATCCTAACCTTGAAGGTAAATCAGACTTTGAGAAGAGTCTATTATGGGATCAATACTTTAAACCATTAGTTAAGTCTTGGCATAAGCAGCACTCTCAATGGAATCAAGTTGAACAAAGATGGTATCCTAATGATACTTATTTAAGTGAACAGTATGAGAAAACTATTAAAGGTACTCCAAGAGCTGGATGGTTAAGCAAATACATGAATCTTAAAGCTGAATTAGATGGATTTCTACCTGATGGTAGTACTAATATCTACAGAATGCCACAGTTCAAAGGTACTACTATGAATAAAATCAGAAATAGAAGAATGACTGAAGGCACTGGAAAGGCTATTAGTTATACTCTAAGAAGAAACATGGCAGATACCTTTGTTGAAGATAGTGAAGACAGAGACTTTGGTAGTGATCAAACCTATAATACAATAGAGGAAGATATGTTCTCCAATCAGCTTGAATTTGAGAAAGAGAAGTTAAACAGAGTTCCTATCTATGGTATTAATAAGTTAAGAGATAGTGCAGAGTTAAGTACTGATTTATTTCAATCTACTTTAGCTTATGCTGGGATGGCACATACTTATGCAGGCATATCCAGTATTGCAGGTACTCTTGAGATTGGTAAAGATGTCTTGAAGAGAAGAGCTGTAGGAGGTATAAGGGCAGAGTCTGAAAGAGATGAAACTTCCAGAGCATTTAAAAGATACCAGAAGTTCTTAGATAAACAGGTGTATGGTATTAACACTACTAAAATTAAGATAGGAAAGAAAGTAGTGCTTAATAAGGTAGTAGGATTCTTCACTGGATTAGCATCAAAGTTCTTCTTAGGTGGTAATGTATTAGGTGGAGCTGTTAACTTAGGTACTGGTTCTCTTGAAATATTCAAAGAGGCTTTATCAGGTGAATTCTTTAGTGTTAAAGACTGGGAAAGAGCTAATATAACTTACTGGAAGAACTTACCATCTAACTGGTTACATGCTGGTGATGATGTTAAAGAAGATAAGGTAAGTTTGTTTATTAGACAGATGAATGCTCTTAATGAAAATAAGAAGAAGGAGAGAGGTTACTATACTAATAAATCTAAGTGGGTTAAGTTAAATCCAGTAGGAGAGAACCTATTCTTACCATATAAATGTGGTGAACACTATATGCAGACTATGGCATTTCTTGCTACAGCCAATGGTACTAAACTCATTGATGAGAATGGAAATCCTATTAGTCTATACAATGCTTATCAAGTAGTTAACATAGATGATAGTAAGCCTAATTTAGGTAAGACTCTTCAAATGAAACAAGGTGTCAGAGTACTAGATAAAGATACTGGGGAATTAAAACCTTGGAGTATTGAAGATGAATCTAAGTTTATGGATAGAGCCAGAGAAATCAATAACAGAATGCATGGTATCTATAACAATTCAGATAAAGTGGCTATACAACAGAATGTTTTTGGTAATGCTTTATTAGCTATGAGGGGTTATGCATTAGGTATGATACAAAGAAGGTTTGGTGTTAATGCTTATAGTGTTGCATTAGGTACTGAAACTGAAGGTTCTATGAGAACATTAGCTAAGGTAATTGCATCTACATTCACAGACAAAGGAGGCTTTGCTTTAACAGCTAGAGCTATCTTTACTCCAGTATCAAAGACTACTCAACAAATGATGCTTAATGCTGGTTTCTCAGCTAATCAGTATTATAATATGAGAAGAAATTGGGCTGATATGGCTGTCATTGTAGCATTGACTTTACTTAAGATGTTAAGTGCTAAGCCTGATGATGACGATGATGAAGAACCTGACCAAGCTATGGGTTTCTTATATTATGCAGCTAGTAGATTATATAGTGAACAAGCAGCCTTTAATACTCCTTGGGGATTTGTTAAAGAGGCTCTAGTAGTAACTAATATATCTCCTGTTGGACTTAGTGTAGCAACTGATCTAATTAATATAGTAACACTATTTGCTACTCAAGAAGAGTATAAATCAAGTGGTAGTACTTATGAGAAAGGTGACTTGAAATGGGCACATAAAGTTGAAAGAATGCTTCCTTATTGGAGAAGCTACTTAATGATGCAGAATCCATATCAAGCAGCACAGAGTTATCAGTATGGTAGGGCTAATCTTACCAAATAACAATGTTCATATATGCAAAAAAAGGCTAGAGGTTAATCCCCCCTAGCCTTTCTTTTTTTTATACTAGCTATACTTAACTTAGACACTCTTTCTGATGTTGTTTCTCATCTTCAGTCATGCTATTCCAAGACTCTTTAGTATATCCCATTGTTATTGCAGCTTGTCTAACTTCATCACTAATTGATTCCCAGTTATTAGCTGAAGGAGTAACTATAGGTCCTTTCTTAGCTGGTTTAGCAAATCTGTTTTTAACTTTACCCATCTTTAAACCTAAGTTCTTATTAACTGTAGTCTCAGCATCAGGTATTTCTACCTTTTTAACTTCAACCTCAGCTGGTAACATATCAGTAATCATTTGTTTCTCACTGTCAGTAAGTTTATCATATTGAATATTTACATCAGTAAATGGTACTGCACCTATTTCTTCAAGAGTAGGTTTAGAGTCCATATACTCTTCACCATTAGCAAGTAATTGATTGCCTTCACTTATTTCATATGCAGTTTTACCATCACCAAATCCTAAAGGAGTAGGATAACTAACATTAATAGGTATAATGTTAAGAGAAGCTACTTTAATACCATACTTATCTTCAATGAACTTCTGATACATTGAAACTTGTTTAGCATATTTCTTTCTTTTCTCATCACTAATACCACTTCTATTAGTCTTCATATCAAAGATATGGAAGTTACCTTGAGTATCATAAGCAAGCAAATCAAGAGTTCCAGCAACAGGTATATCATGTGTTTGACCTTGTGTGTCAGTCACTTTGACAGTACCAGTAACAGTTACATCTCTAGGAATTATTGTAAGACCTTGAGCATCAATATAGTTCTTAAGACCCATTAATTGATTGGCAAACTTTCTCCATTGACTTTGAGATGAATTAGGATAATCAAAATGATAATCATTTAATAATTTACCATCTCCATCAAAGAACTCACCTGCAAAGAAGTCCCTTACAAACTCATCTACTGATGTTCCTATATTAGTTGAAGGAGTAATCCAAGGACTAGCAGGGTCAAATCTTTCACCAGCATGTTCATCAGCTTGAATAATAGAAGTAACTCTAGCATATCTAACTCCATTGTCATCTACATAACCTGAGTTATCATCAGCTAATCTTATCTCCTTACTATCTTCAACTATTCTATTAGCTATCTGTTTAGCTTTATCTATAGCAGGATTAGATATTGGTTTAACCTCACCTTTTAATGTAGCACCAGTTTCACTGTCAACAATAGCATCACCTACTTTAACTTGGTCTGTAGCTACAATAACAGGAGTATTAATAGGTTTGCCTTGTGTAGCATTAACTTGATTAGCAACTACTTGTGTAGGTACTGGAG
>ULPN01015856.1_pt1 | contig 13087 bp, 9 predicted proteins | sample 1953641 | NCBI WGS metagenome assembly ULPN01 (sample SAMEA4835633, study PRJEB28245) | human gut metagenome | biome: gut microbiome; material: fecal sample | place: Denmark | collected 2008
GGCCGATGCCTAGCAGAGCGATATCGATACCGCCGAAGCTTTCGATGCGCTGTTCGTACAGGCGGCAGTATTCAAAGATGGTATCTTTGGCAATCGTACCGTCCGGAGTAAAGATATTCTGTTTATCGATATCTACATGATCGAGGAACATCTCTTTCAACGCATTGAAATTACTGTTGATTGCATCTTGAGACAACGGATAGTATTCGTACATGTTGAATACAATTACGTTACGGAAACTGAGTCCCTCTTCTTTGTGCATGCGAATTAATTCGGCATATACGCTGCGCGGAGAATTTCCACCCGGCAATGCCAGTACGCAGAAACGTCCTGCTTTCTGTTTATCACGAATAACCTGTGCTATTTCGCAAGCGATATGATTTGCACCTTCTTCTACAGATTCATAGATGTCTGTAGGAATTTTCTCTAATCGGGTCAATACCGATCTCTCGAATGCATTCTCTGGTCTGTAATACCTGGGGGAGACCCTGTTGAGAGTAATCTGAGAACTAAGATTTGTCTTCATAAGTTTGTTATTAATTAAGTTTGACTGAGTCTTTGTCGTTATTGGAAACTCTGAACAAATATATATAAAAACAATCAACTATGCGATAAGGTTGACAGGGAAATTAAATTAAAATCTTTTTTTACCTATAAATAGGGAGGAGGGAACGATAAATGATGGGAGATAAACGATGAACGGTTTTGAACAATGAGCGATAAGTAACAGGCGATAAATAATAAACGATTAACGGGCTGCACCGGCACAGCCTGTTAATCGTTATCGCTCAAAAACGTTTATCGTTTAAAACAGAGTATTTGTTTCAGGTACCAACTTACCCATGGCCCATACGGCTCTTACGTTGAGGTCTTCGTCCAGTACCAGAATATCGGCATCCTTACCTTTTTGCAAGGAACCTTTGCGATCATATACCCCCATGATGCGTGCCGGAGTTTCGGAAGCCATGCGAACTGCATCTTCCAGTGGGATCTCTGCTTTCTGCACAACGGTGCGGATCAGGCGGTCCATGGTGGCGACACTTCCCGCCAAAGCAGAATGGTCGGCCAGTTTGCAGACTCCGTCTTCGATAATTACGCGCGGGTCGAAAGCCTCTTTGCTATCACTATCGGCACATGCAAGGGCATCGGTGATCAGACAGGTTCTTTCCACACCTTTTATTTTATATACGAGTCTCAGGATCGTAGGGGGGACGTGAATACCGTCGGCTACTACTTCTACTGTCATGTCATCCAACAGATAAATGCTTTCGACTGTACCTTCGTACTTGTACTCTCTGCGTTTGTGGAAGCCGGGCATTGCATTATAGAAGTGGGTTGCATGAGTGTATCCGGCTTCATAAGCTGTACGGATATCTTCAAATTCGGCTTGTGTATGTGCTACGGAAGGCAGTATGCCTTTGGCAGCAATATATTTACCGAATTGCATGGCTCCCGGGAGTTCCGGAGCAGCATCCCAACGCTTGATGCAATGATACTGTTCTACGATCGGAATGTATTCATTCGGATCAGGATTTTTAATGTTTTCCGGAATTTGTCCTCCTGCCATTTTCATGTTCAGGTAATGACCTTCGAGGTGCAGTCCCAGGATAGGGCTGTTTTTCTCTTCCATCAACTTGGTACAGGTTTCTGCAGCTTGTTGAATCATGGGGACTGTAGATGATGACAGTGTGGGGAAGATACTTGTTGTGCCATGTTTCATGTGAGTATGGACCGCTGCCCGGAAAGCATCTTCCGTACATTCCATAAAGTCGCGGCCTCCACCACCATGCACGTGGATTTCTACTCCACCGGGGACTACATACATACCTTTGACGTCAATAAGTTCAGCTCCGATAACGGCCAGATCGCAGTTTGTGACTTCTAAAATCTTATTGTCTCTGATAAGCACGGAACCGTCTTTCATCCATCCTTGGGGGGTGAGTATACGTGCATTAATTAATTGGGTTAACATTCGTGTTATGAGTTAAATTAGGGTTTGTTTTTTGGTACAATAAATTGATTGTCTGGCAAAATTAGATACTTTTTTGCATTTATATACTATAATTCAAGAGATATTTTTAGTAAATACGGAAATTTAGGCTTGGATATTTAGTAAAGGAGAAAGGGGTCTGCATCTTTCCAGCAAGGGAATTTATGACGAAAAGTAGTGAGGGCTTCCAGGCTAAGTTCAATGGTTTGTATTTTTTCTTCCGAATCGGGAGTTCCTGCCAGGTTTTCTCCTTTAGGTCCATATAAAGCGGAATACCCCGGATAACAGAGCCCGTTGCCGTCCTGTCCTATACGGTTCACACCGCATACATAACATTGATTTTCAATGGCACGTGCGCATAATAATGTATTCCATGCCTGAATACGTGGAGTCGGCCAACTGGCTACATATATAAGGAGGTCATATTCATTGTTCACATTCCTGCTCCAGACAGGAAAGCGGAGGTCGTAACATACCTGCAGGCAGATGTTCCAACCGTTGTAGGGAATGATCACTTTCCGGCTGCCTGCCGAAAAATGTTCCGCTTCGTGTCCCATGCGGAAGAGGTGGCGTTTGTCATAGTAAAATTCCTGTCCATCGGGAGTGATCAGGAAAGCCCGGTTATAATAAGAACCTTGTTCTTCACAAATGAAACTCCCGGCCAATGACAAATGAAATTCTATGGCATAATTTTTGAGACTCCGGAGCGTGGTACCGGAAACCGGTTCGGCTAATAGCCGGCTGTTCATGCTGAATCCTGTTGTAAACATCTCCGGTAAAACAACAATCTCCGTTGTTCCGCGAAGAGGTGATAGCTTTTCGCGGAGCAAACGGAGATTTTCCTGTTTATTTTCCCAGATAATATCTGTCTGTACAATCGAGATTTTCATGAATAATCATTCAACGTCTCCAATGGAGAAGTTCTCGGGATGTTTTCCCTTGAAATCTTTGAAATAAAGTTTTATTTCACGCATATCCTTTTCAATGTCTCCGCTGGGCATGATTGCTTTGGTGGAGGTAACTGTTTTCGTATTGTAATCGATTCCGATCAGCACGATAGGGACTTGCGCTTTCAATGCGATGTAGTAGAATCCTTTTTTCCAGTTGGGGTTGCGTTTACGGGTTCCTTCGGGAGTGATTGCAAGATGAAACTTAGGTCTTTTGGCAAAGACCTCTGCCATTTGTTCTACCAGTGAGCTTTTGCGTCCTCGATTTACGGGGATGCCGCCTACGGCCTTGAACAAGATTCCTAAAGGAAAGAAAAACCACTCTTTTTTCATCATGAAACTGGTTTTACGGCCTATCGCTCCATAAAACAGTTTACCGATAAAGAGGTCCATATTCGTTGTATGAGGTGCCGCACAGATTACACATTTATCATAGTTCGGTACCGTTACATTGGTTTTCCACCCCAACAGGTGATAGTAGATAAAGCTATATATTGCTTTCTTCATTCTTAATTCAGTTTCGCGATAGCGTCGATGATTTCATTTACCTTTGCATTGAAGTCCGAACGGAATTTTTTGTAGAATCCTTTCACGTTACCCGGTTCTGTATGACTGATTCGACTGATGAATTCATCTTGCATTTTCATAATTTCCACCATCAACTCGTCAGCTTTCTTTTTGTCGGTACCCGGTATAAACTTACTGTTGATCAGACACTCCGAAAATAATTCACCTGCGATATAATTTACGTTTTTTTTAAGTTCTCTTCTCTTTGCCATTATTCCAAATGTTTTATGTGAGTATATAGAAAATATTTTCGGTAAAGATAATGACTTTCTTTGGTTCTGAGTAATAAATTTGAAATAATTAAATAAATCCGTGCTCTGTCTGTCCGGTTGTCCGGTCGTCTGAGAAGGGACTGAAATAGGGTGTAACCATCCGCACGGTAGGGCTACACCCTATTGCCCGGATGGCTACACCCTTTGCTTCATAAGGCTACACCCTATCGGTATACGGGTTAAGTTTCTTAAAAAGAGAATCCTAAATTTACGTAGAATCCCACGTCTTTGGATTGATTGGAATATCCTAATGAAGCTTCCAACGGACCGAACATACTGTCCAGTCCGTATCCGATACTGCAACCGTAAATCCGGTTACCTTTCAGGATTTTGAAAAAATTGTCATCACTCAAGGCGAAATTTCCGGCCAACGTGATATAATGTTTGCTACCCATGCGTTGGCGTAGTTTCAAGGAAGCCACGGCAACGGAATTGTGAGTTAGTTCTATATTGTAAATTCCTGCAAACGGGAGTTGTTGAGGAAGGTAACGGCCGAATACATCGCCTCCTAACGCATTTTCATAAGCATAAGGGATCTCTTGGCCGATCAATACCCTGCCATAAAGTGCCGGGATCAATGTCAGGCGGTTACTTATGGAGAATACACTTTCCCAGGAAGCACTGAGTGCAGAGAAGGGGGCATGTCCGTTATATCGGGCAAAGTTGTCTGTGTACAGCGAATAAGCTCCGGAGAAGTTACTTCCCTTAGATGGAAAATACCCTTTGTCGAAAGTGTTGTAACGCAATTGTGCAAAATAGCTGATGAAATATTCGGAATTGACATTCATCGTAAATTCCGGTTTCTTGAAGAGGAAATCTTTGTATTTGAAATACTCGATTCGTGCTCCGAACCCAAACCGAAAGTTTTTATACCATACATCCGAAAATCCAAACTCACCGGAATGATATTTGTAAGTAGTGTTATAGGCACGGTCACCATGATCGTAAATGTTGATGTCATTGTATTGGAACATGTACGAAAAGTTGACGTTTCGTTGTTGCATCGGCTCCAATGTATAGTCTACCCGTGCCATGTATCGTTTGCCCAATCGCCCGGTGACGGAGACTTTGGAGGGAATATGAGTCTTTAACTGTGCCGTAGCGTTTATTAATAATGAGGCTATCTCTTCCGAGTCGAACCGGATGCCTACATTAATCGTTTTCTCGTACTTTTTCTCTAGCAGGAAGTTTAGTTTGTAACCTTCGGGAGTATCGGTCAGTGTATAACTGGCATTTGAGTAAGACTGGTTTCCACGCAGGATGAACAGTGCTTGCTCAATCTGACGCATGCTGATTCTGCTGTTTTCTTGCAGTTTACATTTCTTCATTAACCATTTCTTATCGTTTTCTTCTACATCGGAGAAGGTGATTTCTTTCACATGCAGGGTCCGGTCCTTTGAGAACATGGTATAAGGGCCGTGCGATTGGGGTACGAACGTGTCTGCAATGCCGATTTTCTTTTTGAGAGCGAGCAGAGAAGCCCATTGCTTGCGGGCTGCTACTTCTCCCCGGTGCATCAGGGAGTCGATGGCTGCGGGAGTAAAACTGGCCGAGGAATATCCTTCTACATTTACCTTTATATAAGTATCGGTCAGGCCGACATTGCTTTGATGGTTGTTTTTAGTTGTCAGGTCGATGATTTGAGAGAGTATGTCCGGAGCGCTGTTTAGTTTGTCGATTCCTTTCAGATTGTTTTGTACATCTACCCCGATGATGATATCCGCACCCATCGATCTGGCCACATCTACAGGGTAGTTGTTGATCATGCCGCCGTCAATCAGGATCATACTATCCTTCCGTACCGGGGTGAATACTCCCGGAATAGCCATACTGGCCCGCATAGCTGTGGCAAGTATTCCATTGTGGAACACAATCTGTTCGCCATTTACGATATTTTGTGAAACGCAGGCAAAGGGGATGGGAAGTTTGTTGAAATCTACGGAATCGTGATATCCCACTGTCAGTTCCGTAAAAAGATTGGCCAGATTTTGTCCTTTTATGATGCCACCTGAAACTGCATCTTTGGGACTTTTGGTAAACGGAAACGAAAAAACATATTTTTCTGACTTTTCACGTTCATTGAGTGACATGGCGCTACGTTTCACCCGGTCGCTCAGTAAGAACATCCAGTCCTGTTTGCGCACCATGCTGTCCAATTGCTGAGGAGTATATCCGATAGAGTATAATCCGCCGATAATGGATCCCATACTGGTACCTACTATATAATCGATCGGAATGCCGGCTTCTTCTATGACTTTCAGTGCCTGGATATGTGCTACCCCTTTTGCACCTCCTCCACTGAGTACCACTCCGACTTTTTTACGTTCTTGTGCCAGAGCGGGGAGTGCCAGAAAAAGTACCGGTAACAGAACTAATATCAATGACAAATGTTTTTTCATTATAGTGTTATTATGAATGTTACTACAAATTTATACTATTATTTGATAAATAAGTAGCGAATGCCATTAAAAGTGAAAGTTATGGAACTTATGCAGAAAAGAATTATCTTTGCGGCCCTTTTGTGGAATTATTCTACACTAATGGGCATAATTCCACACTTTTAACGAATGGCAACTAAGTTCGGTAAATCATTAAAATTGCCTTTGTAAGACGTATGGAGGCGCTTTTAGTTGAAAAGATCGGTTCAGGTATAATTTGGTATCTGATTTGTAAGGTAGCTAATAAAGGATAAGTTAATTTTAATAATACAAACAAGCATGAGACTGTTTTTTACGAGAAAAGAGCTAAAACTGAGGAGAAAAAGAACAATTGCAGGCATCGTCTGTTTGGCTTTGGTGGCAGGCATTTACTGGATTCTGACACGACCACATAAAGTAGAGCCGGAAGTGCCGACTGTGATTGTAGAGCCCGCAGAAAGGGATAATGTAGAGATTTTCGGTGAGTATGTGGGGCGCATACGTGCACAACAATTTGTGGAAGTGCGGGCCCGTGTGGAGGGGTATCTGGAAAGTATGCTCTTTGCCGAGGGGACGTATGTGAATAAAAATCAGGTGCTTTTTGTGATCAATCAGGATCAATATCGTGCAAAGGCAGATAAAGCACGGGCACAACTGAAAAAAGATGAAGCACAGGCATTGAAAGCAAAGCGGGATTTGGAACGTATCAAGCCTTTGTATGCCCAGAATGCGGCCAGCCAGTTAGATCTGGACAATGCGGAGGCGGCCTATGAAAGTGCGGTGGCAACCGTTGCCATGAGTGAGGCGGACCTGGCGCAGGCAGAGTTGGAGTTGGGTTATACATTGGTCCGTTCGCCGTTGTCCGGACACATCAGCGAACGTAATGTGGATTTGGGGACACTGGTGGGACCGGGTGGAAAATCGCTTTTGGCTACAGTTGTGAAGAGTGATACGGTGCTGGTGGACTTCAGCATGACTGCTCTGGATTATCTGAAGAGCAAAGAACGTAATATCAATATCGGTCAGCAGGACTCTTCCCGTTCCTGGCAGCCGAACATCACCATTACCTTAGCGGATAATACGGTATACCCTTATAAAGGATATGTGGATTTTGCCGAACCTCAGGTAGATCCGCAGACCGGTACTTTTTCGGTAAGAGCGGAGATGCCGAACCCGAAACAGGTATTGCTTCCGGGACAGTTTACGAAGGTAAAGCTGCTCTTGGATGTACGTGAAGGAGCCATCGTTGTACCGCATAAAGCAGTGACTATCGAGAAAGGCGGAGCATATATTTATGTGATGCGCAGAGATTCTACGGCAGAGAAACGGTTCATTGAGTTGGGACCTGAATTTGGTAATAAACTCGTTGTGGAGAGAGGTCTGGGTGCAGGTGAAGAAGTGGTGGTGGAAGGGTATCACAAGCTGACACCGGGAATGAAAGTGAGAGCTACCTTGCCCCAGCCGTCAGCTGAGAATAAAGAGACTGAGTGACTCCCTTTTCCTGAGATAGATAAAAACGTATAATTTAAAAGAAACTCTTCCTCCCTCTCGTTGGGAGAGGGGTGGGGTGAGACCTTACTGAATATGAAAGTTAGTTTTTTTATAGATAGACCTGTTTTCTCGATCGTTATCTCGATACTGATAGTCATCATCGGCATCATCGGACTGACCATGTTGCCTGTCGACCAGTATCCGCAGATCACTCCTCCGGTAGTGAAGATCAGTGCCTCTTATCCGGGAGCCAGTGCGCTTACGGTTTCGCAGGCTGTAGCAACTCCCATCGAACAGGAGATTAACGGAACACCGGGTATGCTTTATATGGAGTCGAACAGTTCCAATTCCGGAGGCTTCTCGGCAACGGTTACTTTTGATGTTTCTGCCGATCCGGACCTGGCCGCTGTAGAAATTCAGAACCGGGTGAAGCTGGCGGAAAGCCGTTTGCCGGCTGAAGTTATTCAAAACGGAATTTCAGTTGAAAAGCAGGCGCCCAGCCAGTTGATGACCCTTACATTGATGTCGTCCGATCCGAAATTTGACGAAATCTATTTGAGTAATTTTGCGACGATTAATGTACTTGATGTAATCCGCCGTATTCCGGGAGTAGGACGTGTGTCGAATATCGGTAGCCGTTATTATGCCATGCAAATCTGGGCAGAACCGGATAAATTGGCTAACTTCGGGCTGACTGTGCAGGATTTGCAGAATGCTTTGAAGGATCAGAATCGTGAATCGGCTGCCGGTGTACTTGGGCAGCAACCGGTGAAGGGGCTCGATGTGACAATCCCTATCACTACGCAGGGACGTCTTTCTACTGTAGAACAATTCGAAAATATTGTGATTCGTGCCAATACAAATGGCTCTATTATTCGTCTGCGCGATGTGGCACGAGTTTCACTGGAAGCCTCATCATATAGTACAGAGAGTGGCATCAATGGTAAGAATGCTGCCGTTCTGGGAATTTATATGCTTCCGGGCGCTAACGCAATGGAAGTAGCGAAAAGTGTAAAAGAGGCGATGGATGAAATCAGTAAAAACTTCCCTGAAGGGCTGAGCTATGAGGTTCCGTTCGATATGACGACTTATATTTCCGAGTCTATTCATGAAGTTTATAAGACCTTGTTTGAAGCATTGATCCTGGTAGTACTCGTCGTTTATCTTTCTTTGCAGAGTTGGCGGGCTACGTTGATTCCGATTGTTGCCGTTCCTATTTCACTGATCGGTACATTTGGTTTCATGCTGATTTTCGGTTTCTCGCTGAACATATTGACATTGCTCGGGTTGATTCTTGCCATCGGTATTGTGGTGGATGATGCTATTGTAGTGGTGGAAAATGTAGAGCGTATTATGGAGGAAGAGAAGTTGCCGCCATATGAAGCTACCAAGAAAGCCATGAATGGATTGGCAGGTGCGTTGATTGCTACCTCGCTGGTACTTTGTGCCGTATTTGTGCCGGTGAGCTTCCTCAGCGGAATTACGGGCCAACTTTACCGCCAGTTTACTATTACCATCGCTGTATCCGTACTGATTTCGACTGTTGTGGCGCTGACTCTGAGTCCGGTCATGTGTTCGCTGATTCTGAAACCGGACAATGGCAAAAAGAAGAACATTGTTTTCCGTAAAATCAACCATTGGTTGAACGTGGGCAATCATAAATATGTAATCGCTATCCGTAGGGTAATCGGTAATCCGCGTCGTGTATTGGCCGGTTTCGGAGTGGTGCTTATTGGTATTTTGTTGATTCACCGGTTGATTCCGACAAGTTTCCTTCCGGTGGAAGACCAAGGGTACTTCAAGATAGAGTTGGAATTGCCAGAAGGTGCTACGCTGGAACGTACCCGGGAGGTGACGGATCGTGCCATCACTTATCTGGAAAAGAATCCGTATATAGCCTATGTACAGAATGTTACCGGAAGCAGTCCCCGTGTAGGTAGCAATCAGGCTCGTAGTGAATTGACTGTTATCTTGAAGCCGTGGGAAGACCGCAAGGATACATCAATTGATGAAATTATGTCAAACGTCCGTCACGACCTGAGTGAGTATCCGGAGTGTAAAGTCTATCTTTCTACTCCTCCTGTTATTCCCGGTTTGGGAACCTCGGGTGGTTTTGAGATGCAACTGGAGGCTCGTGGCGAGGCTACTTTCGAAAATTTGGTGCAGGCGGCGGATACGCTGATGTATTATGCCTCTCAGCGCAAAGAGTTGACGGGACTTTCTTCTTCACTTCAGTCGGATATTCCACAGCTTTATTTCGATGTGGACCGTGATAAAGTGAAGATGCTAGGTGTGCCTTTGGCGGATGTTTTTTCAACAATGAAAGCTTATACCGGTTCGGTTTATGTAAATGACTTCAATATGTTCAACCGTATCTATAAGGTATACATTCAGGCTGAGGCACCCTATCGGGAACATAAGGACAATATTAACTTGTTCTTCGTGAAGGCTTCCAACGGGGCTATGATTCCGCTGACTTCTTTGGGAAACGCATCATATACTACGGGTCCCGGCAGCATTAAACGTTTCAATATGTTTACTACTGCTGTATTCCGCGGTGAGGCGGCACAGGGGTATAGTTCCGGACAGGCTATGGAGATTATGGAGCAGATTGCCCGGTATCATTTGCCCGATAATATCGGACTGGAGTGGAGTGGGCTTTCCTATCAGGAGAAAAAGGCGGGAGGACAGACCGGATTGGTATTGGCGCTGGTGTTCCTATTTGTATTCCTTTTCCTGGCAGCACAGTACGAAAGTTGGACGGTACCGATTGCTGTGTTACTCTCTTTGCCGGTGGCTGCCTTGGGGGCTTATCTGGGAGTATGGGTTTGCGGATTGGAAAACGATGTATATTTCCAGATCGGACTGGTGATGCTTGTCGGGTTGGCAGCAAAAAATGCCATCCTGATTGTAGAGTTTGCCAAAGTGCAGGTAGACCGTGGAGGTGATTTAATACAGTCTGCCATCCATGCCGCCCAATTGCGTTTTCGCCCCATCTTGATGACTTCCCTCGCCTTTGTGCTGGGTATGCTTCCGATGGTGCTGGCAACTGGTCCCGGTTCGGCAAGCCGTGCTGCTATTGGTACAGGAGTCTTTTTCGGAATGATCTTTGCCATTGTAGTGGGCATTATTCTGGTTCCATTCTTCTTTGTGCTGGTTTATAAGACAAAGGCAAAACTGAAAAATGTACCGAATGTGAACGTGAAATTACCGTTCAAGTCTAAAAAGAAAACTGATTGAATTATGAAAAGAAGCTATTTATATATTACTCTTTTATTAGTTGTATTAACTTTAGGTTCCTGTAAAATAGGAAAAAGTTATGTCCGTCCGGAACTGAATCTGCCCGATAGTCTGGCGCAACATCAGGACAGCTTGAGTTTCGGAGATAAGGAATGGTGGCAGATTTACACTGACAGTACCCTTAGGAGTTTGATAGACAGGGCCTTGGAACACAATAAAGACATGCTGATAGCTGCTGCCCGTGTCAAGGAGATGGCTGCGCAAAAACGTATTTCAACAGCAAATCTGTTGCCTGACATTAGAGGTACCGTGACTGCGGAGAGAGAAAATGAAAACCACGGTGGTGATGCTTTCAAGCGTAGCGATACTTTTGAAGCGCAGCTTCTTTTCTCTTGGGAACTCGATCTGTGGGGAAATCTTCGTTGGGCGCGTTCCGCCAGCATTGCCGAGTACCTTCAGTCTGTGGAGGCACAACGTGCCCTTCGCATGACTATCATAGCCGAAGTAGCGCAGGCATACTATGAACTTGTAGCTCTCGATACGGAATTGGATATTGTTCGCCAAACATTGAAAGCACGTGAGGAAGGCATGCGTCTTGCCCGCATCCGTTTCGAAGGAGGTTTGACGTCTGAAACTTCTTATCGTCAGTCTCAGGTTGAGTTGGCACGTACTGCAACACTGGTGCCCGATCTGGAACGTAAAATATCTCTGAAAGAAAACGATATAGCTTTTCTAGCCGGTGAATATCCCAACAAAATTACCCGTAGCCGTTTGTTGCAGGAGTTTAACTTTCCACAAGAGTTACCTGTCGGGTTGCCTTCCGGACTATTGGAACGTCGCCCCGATATTCGTCAGGCTGAACAGAAATTGATTGCTGCCAATGCCCGGGTAGGAGTGGCTTATACGAATATGTTTCCACGTATTTCACTTACCGGTAGGGTAGGGTCGGAAAGTACCGCTCTCTCCGAACTGTTGAAATCGCCTTATAGCATTATGGAAGGTGCTTTACTTACGCCTATTTTTGGTTGGGGAAAAAATCGTGCCGCTCTCAAAGCAAAGAAAGCCGCTTATGAAGCTGAAGTGCACAGCTATGAAAAGGCTGTCCTGACTGCTTTCAAAGAGACGCGCAATTCGATTGTCAACTTCAATAAGATTAAGGAGGTATACGACCTTCGTGCGAAATTGGAACGTTCGGCTAAGAGTTATGTAGACTTGGCACAATTACAATATATCAATGGGGTGACGAACTACCTTGATGTGCTCGATGCCCAGCGTGGATATTTCGATGCCCAAATCGGACTCAGCAATGCGATAAGGGACGAATTGATCGCTGTAGTACAAGTGTATAAGGCTCTGGGGGGCGGATGGCAGGTGCAATGACAGAATCTTGGTTGGATGTTAAGCTGCCATAAACAACATGAATAAATTGAGGTTCTTTTTGAGGAATTTCAGGGCCAGATTGATATGGCGCTCTATTGCTTTTTCAGTAATAGAGAAGTGTTCTGCTATTTCTCTGTTGCTCATGTGCAGTTCCCTGCTCATGCGGAATACTTCTCGTTGGCGAGGGGGGAGTTGCATAACAAGTTCATCGATATATTTCTTTAAATCGGCGGCATCCAACTCTCCCTCCATGTCATAAGATTCTTCGACTGCTTGTATAGCTGTTATTTTGAGGGCTGTCTCTTTGTAATACCTACGTGAATGATTGAAGATCACGTTTCGGGTTATGATAAAGAGGTAGCCTTCAAAACTTTTGTTTTCATCCAAGAAATGATGAGATTCCCATACTTTCACAAATACTTCCTGCACAATTTCCTCAATATCCATAGAGGCGGTGAAATAGAGCCTTGTGAAATTATAAACTTGTTTCCAGTAATGATTGTATAAAAAAGCAAATGCTTCCTGATCGCCATGCTTTAATTTCCTGACTATTTCTTTTTCTTGCATCTGTTTTAGTAATTAGAGGTGCAAAAGTAATCTTTTTGTTCTAAATTGCTGCGATTTCTACAAGAATATTAAAAAATAACATTTTTTGTTTAATTTATCTTGGTGTATTATGGCTATATTATCCTATTATATGCACTTAATTGGGTAATATGTTCTTTCTCTTTATAAATAAAATAATAGCAACATATATTTATTGGATAAGTTCTAAAGGAACTA
>ULPN01025828.1_pt1 | contig 12861 bp, 10 predicted proteins | sample 1953641 | NCBI WGS metagenome assembly ULPN01 (sample SAMEA4835633, study PRJEB28245) | human gut metagenome | biome: gut microbiome; material: fecal sample | place: Denmark | collected 2008
TTAAAAGAAATGGCTAGATATACTGGACCAAAATCGAGAATCGCCCGTAAATTCGGTGAAGGAATCTTTGGAGCTGACAAAGTTTTGTCAAAGAAGAACTATCCTCCCGGACAACATGGTAATTCAAGAAAAAGAAAAACTTCTGAATATGGTGTGCAACTTCGTGAAAAGCAGAAAGCTAAATACACCTATGGAGTTTTAGAAAAACAATTCCGCAATTTGTTTGAAAAAGCAGCTACTGCTAAAGGTATTACCGGTGAGGTACTCCTTCAATTGCTGGAAGGCCGTCTTGACAACGTAGTATTCCGTTTGGGAATTGCTCCTACACGTGCTGCTGCTCGTCAGTTGGTTAGTCACAAGCACATTACTGTAGATGGTGAAGTGGTAAACATCCCTTCATTTGCAGTAAAACCAGGACAATTGATTGGTGTTCGTGAAAGATCTAAATCTTTGGAAGTAATTGCTAATTCTCTTGCAGGTTTCAATCATAGCAAGTATGCTTGGTTGGAATGGGACGAAGCTTCTAAGGTTGGTAAAATGTTGCACATACCTGAAAGAGCAGACATTCCTGAGAACATTAAAGAACATTTGATCGTTGAATTGTATTCTAAATAATAATTAATTTCATGGCGATATTAGCATTTCAAAAACCTGATAAAGTATTAATGTTGGAGGCGGACTCCAGATTCGGTAAATTCGAATTCCGTCCGTTGGAACCGGGTTTTGGTATTACTGTAGGTAATGCATTACGCCGAATCCTTCTTTCTTCATTAGAGGGTTTTGCTATCACTACTATCAGAATCGATGGTGTGGAGCATGAATTTTCTAGTGTACCTGGAGTAAAAGAGGATGTTACCAACATTATCTTGAATCTGAAACAAGTGAGATTCAAGCAAGTAGTTGAAGAGTTCGAGAGCGAAAAAGTGAGCATCACTGTCGAGAATTCCAGTGAATTTAAAGCAGGTGACATAGGTAAGTATTTGACTGGATTTGAAGTGTTAAATCCGGAATTAGTTATTTGTCATTTAGATTCTAAGTCAACTATGCAGATTGATATTACAATTAACAAAGGCCGTGGTTATGTACCTGCTGATGAGAATCGCGAGTATTGCACGGATGTTAATGTAATTCCAATCGACTCTATTTATACACCGATACGTAATGTCAAGTATGCTGTAGAAAACTTCCGTGTAGAACAGAAGACTGACTACGAAAAGCTAGTACTTGAAATTAGTACCGACGGTTCTATACATCCGAAAGAAGCGCTGAAAGAAGCTGCAAAAATTCTGATTTATCACTTCATGTTGTTCTCTGACGAGAAGATCACGCTTGAAAGTAATGATACTGATGGCAATGAAGAGTTTGATGAAGAAGTATTGCACATGCGTCAGCTGTTGAAAACTAAACTCGTTGATATGGACTTGTCAGTTCGTGCCCTCAATTGCTTGAAGGCTGCTGACGTAGAAACTCTCGGCGACTTGGTACAATTCAACAAAACTGACCTGCTAAAATTCAGAAACTTCGGAAAGAAATCGCTTACCGAGCTTGATGATTTGCTGGAAAGTCTGAATCTGTCGTTTGGAACCGACATTTCTAAATATAAATTAGATAAAGAATAAAAAATGAGACATAATAAGAAATTCAATCATTTAGGTCGTACTGCTTCTCATAGAAATGCGATGTTATCTAACATGGCATGTTCTTTGATTAAGCACAAAAGAATCACTACGACTGTTGCAAAGGCGAAAGCTTTGAAAAAGTTTGTTGAGCCTTTGATTACTAAGTCTAAAGAAGATACTACGAACTCTCGTCGTGTTGTATTTAGCAACTTGCAAGATAAGATTGCAGTAACAGAGCTGTTCAAAGAAATCTCTGTTAAGATTGCTGATCGTCCGGGTGGTTATACTCGTATTATCAAGACTGGTAACCGTTTGGGTGACAATGCAGAAATGTGCTTCATCGAGTTGGTTGACTACAATGAAAACATGGCTAAAGAAAAAGTTGCTAAGAAAGCTACTCGTACTCGTCGTTCGAAGAAAGCTGCTGAAGCTGCTCCTGCTGCTGTTGAAGTTCCTGCAACTGAAGCTCCTAAGGCTGAAGAACCAAAAGCTGAATCAGCTGAATAATTTTACAGTTATTCTTATAGATATAAAAAAGGCTACCTGTGAGGGTAGCCTTTTTTGTTTGTCTGCCGTTTACTAATACTAAGATACATTAAAATATATCTTAATAGAACTTTTCATAGAGAGAATCTGTTATATTTGCAGGTGAATATGGCAAAATTTGTAAAGGTAATATTGTTTCTGTTGCTGACTGTTGCTTTTCATAGCATAGCAGGCAATGTTTCTACTGCGAAAGTGGTGGATGAACAGGAGCGTGCTATTACATATGCAATGAGACAGCATGGGGAAATCAGCGCACCGGATCTTCCTGGTAAGCCAGTGGCTGAATTGAACAACTTGCAAAGCCATCAGATATCTGTAACACGTATTCAACGTGTGCAACTTGGAGAATATTTCTTTTCTTTAAAAAATGCGCTACAATGTTGTGCTGATCGTGATAACTCACTTTCACAACACTGGGGGCGGATTTATGGTACAACAACTTCCTATTATTGCCAGCCATCAAGTGAATACTATGTATATACTTTGAGGCGTATAATTATTTAGTAGTCTATTTATTGGTATTGTTTATTTTGTGGTTACTGGTATCTTCTGTAATACCGGTGACTATATTCTTTTTATCTTTATATTTTTACTAATAATTTAAACTTTAAATATTATGGCAACTATTCAAACGATTGATGCTACTATCTTCGCATCTTCACACCCCGATATCGCAAAACGTACAAGTGTTTCAGGAGTTTTAATTTCTTCTGTAATGTTATTGGTCGGTATTTTAGCTTTTGCTTCTACTTTCGAATTGGAAGATAAGTCTTCTACGGTTAGTATGGCTTTGATGGTTCTGGGAACAGGTTTATTCCTTATGGGGATTTTCCGTCTCTTCTGGAAATCAAAAGAAGTTATTTATTTGCCAACCAAAAGTGTGGCTAAAGAGCATAGTATATTCTTTGATTTGAAACACATGGATGCTTTGAGGAATCTTGTGAATTCGGGTTCATTCTCTGCAGGTTCGAATATAAAGAGTGAGGCTAGTGGTAATATACGTATGGATGTGATACTTTCTGCTGATAAAAAGTTTGCAGCTGTACAGTTATTCCAGTTTATACCTTATACATATCAGCCAATAACATCAGTGCAGTATTTCACTGATGAACAAGCTTCAGCGGTAATAGCATTTCTGGCAAAAAGTAAAATGCAGTAAAAGTATATCTACAAAACCTGTTTAACTTTGTTTTTTCCGACACATTAAAACAGGTAGCTTGAAATTTTATATTCAGTTTGCTGCTACTAAATAAAGCCGGTTTTGGATGTTACTGCAATAGAAAACTTTGATTTTCATACAAGGATGGGGATTAGTCGTTAATGACGGCGATCCCCATTTTCTTCATTAAAAAGCAGGCATTCATATTTTGCGCAACTCCATTTCTCATTTGGTAAGAGAAGGTGAGTTCGTTGTTCGTGATGTCAGCTTCGAAACAGTAATTCCGGATATTTTGTGGGAAAGAGTCCACTAAAGTTCCTAGCAACAAGTCATGAGTGGCGATGATGCCATTGGTGTTCATGTGCATGAATTGTTTGATGAGGGCGAAAGAACCTTTCTGTTTATCCATAGAGTTTGTACCTTTCAATATTTCATCAAGGATGATGAAAAGTTCTTCTCCTGCTTCAAGCTTGTCTATGATTAATTTAAGTCGCTTGAGTTCGGCAAAGAAATAAGATTCGTTGTCGGCTAAGGAGTCACTGGTCCGAAGGCTGGTGACGAGGCGAGCCGGATATATTTCCATCCGCTTTGCCCAAACGGGAGCCCCTATACATGCTAGTAGATAGTTCACTCCTACAGTACGTAAATACGTGCTTTTTCCTGCCATATTGGCTCCTGTGATAATAATAAAGAAAGGACGTCTTTCAATGTTTATTCCGTTGCGTACACATTTGTTGCGATCCATTAAAGGATGCCCCAAAGCTTCAGCCTGCAGATGGAAAGATTGAGCAGCAATGGTAGGATAGATGTAATCCGGATGATTATATGCGAATGTTGCCAGAGAACAATAAGCGTCAATTTCTCCGATGGTTTCTATCCAGCGGGGAAGGTCAGATGCGTGGATTTCTTTCCACTTCTCGATTCGCATCACTTGGCGCAGCTCCCAGAATATCAGTCCATTGAGTATCGTGCTTATTAGCAGATTGCTTCGTTGATCGAGCGCGTTCATCAGTTTTGAAAGCTGGCGTACTGCTTGAGAAGCGGTTTGATTCTGACTTGTAAGTTCCGTTTTTAACTTTTGCAGTATATGACTTTGCATTTCTTTCTGTTCAGTGAGAAGAATCTGGTCAGCGTATGTCGAAAGAATTTGTAGCTTTTCTCCGTAGGTCGTTTGTAGTTTAGTGATTCCTTTAGAAAAAATAGTGCTGAATAATACAAAGCCAACAAACACTCCTCCTGCAATACTGGCCGAGATAATACCTAAAATGGCTAGACCTATACATAAGAAATTAATGATCGTTACCGCTGTCGGGAGGATGCGTAGAAGTGTACGCTTCCGATAATAACTTGGACTGTTTGCCCATTCTTTGATTTCGGTGGTATCGGCAGGTTTTCCTTTATAGAGTAAGCCGAGTAAGCGGATTTGTTGGCGATATTCTAAGTCTGTGGACAATTCATGTATAGCTTCCTGGCGATGTTCAATAGCTTCTTTGTTTTCCAGATGTGCATTGAACCAGTTTGCAAGATGCAGTTTGCCAATAGGCGTTGCAGTGCGGTTGATGTATTGGAAAAGAGAATGTTCGCCAAATACGTCTAAATCAAGAGTGTAGAGATGAGATGGATTAACAAATTCTTTTCCATCATCAAAATCAGAAAAGTCATATTGCATGGCACGTAGCTCCTGCTCATTGATTTCTATTTTCTTTTTCAGAAAGTCTTTTCGGTAGAACCAGAAATTATGGCGTTTTACCAGCCAGATGAATAAGATAAAAGGTAAGATAGCGAAAGCAGAGAGACATAGCCACCCATCAGACCAAAAGATAATAGCATTTGCTACAGCTCCTACGAATAAGATCAGGCGGAGAAGACTGATATAATAGATACGTTTCCGTGCATTCTGTAACTCCAGTTCTGTTTTCTGAATGATTTGCTGATATGTAGTAATGATCTGTTCTTGTTTTTCCATGACAAATTTAATTCTTTTCCACAAAGGTAATATAATTCATGACGGTCGGGATAAGAGCTTGTTTTTGTCGAGAGCAGATTTACTGTTTATTAACGGAAGATAGAAAGGAATAACAAGCTCATATTATGACTTGTCTGGATAATGCCTTTATTAGCTGTAAGGAATGGGGTATATAAGTTCTGTTTTCGTTTAATAAGAGTAGGGGGCATTTCCTGATAGCAGCTTTTTTTCAATATTTCTTTCCTCATTCTTGCATTTATCCGCTAAAATTTATAACTTTCCACTCGAAAAGGCGTTAGACAGGAAAGGAGGATGCTTATGAAGAAAGGATGTATCTTATGTTTGCTGATAAGCGTGATTAGCCTTCCGTTAATTGCGCAGAATATTATTTATTCCAACCTGAAAGAGTTGCTGGCTCAACATGGTGATACAATAGCCGTGTTGCGTGTAGAAAAACGTTCCAGAAATCAGATTGTATTGACAGGAGGGGCTGATTACCGGATAACGGCCGGTGATGACGAGTCGATGTGTCGACGCTTGAAGAAGCGTTGTTTTGCCGTGCGTGACGAAAAAGGAGATTTATATTTGAATTGTCGTAAGTTGCGCTATAAAAAGTTACGCTTTGGAGCATGGTATGCCCCTGCCGTTCAATTGGGTAAAAATATCTATTTTTGTGCCATGCCTCTAGGTTCGGTTATCGGAGGAAACTTTGTAGAAGAGGATGACGTAAAACTGGGAGGGAATATTGGCGATGCTCTTGCCGCTTCAAGTTTGGTTACGAAACGCGTCTGTTATGAGCTAAATGGTGAAACAGGAAAAGTCGATTTTCTAGGAAAAGATAAAATGCTTCAATTATTGAAGAATTATCCGGAACTGAAACAGGCATATTTGAAAGATGATAGTCAGGAGGCGAAGCATACCTTTAAATATTTGTTGGAGTTGCGGAATAAACAAAAAAAGTAATTTTGTCGATCTCTGTTGGTATAGCAGAGAAAGAGTATGTTCATAATACAATCATGGTCATAGTGATATGATTAGGGTGCGGATTATGCAAATAACACAGAACTCATAGCTTTGATTTAATGGAAAAATCCGCTATCCATTTTAATAAAAGCCCTATTAGTCCGTTTGGATAAAAGACCTGCATTTGTATCTGTATAAAAGCATAAGAGACTCCTGACATTGCCTGTATCTTACCATTCTATTAAGCAGTAAATGTAATAATGCCTTTCTGATAATAAATCTGTTATTTCTCTTGTCTTTTATCTTCTTTTTTTCTATATTGCGAAGAGTTATAAGACTGTATTGCTTACAGTTTGTAATCCTTAATTCTGTTTATTATGAGAATAACTCTTGGCAACACGCTACCTCCTTATCCGGATTTTGTAGAAGGTATCCGGAGAGCTCCCGACCGTGGTTATACACTTACCCCGGCGCAGACCATCACAGCTTTAAAAAACGCTTTGCGTTATATTCCCTCCGAGTGGCACGAACAACTGGCTCCTGAATTTATGGAAGAACTACGCACTCGCGGGCGGATTTACGGATACCATTTCCGTCCTGCCGGAGACTTGAAAGCAAAGCCGATTGATGAATATCAGGGGCAATGTATTGAAGGCAAAGCCTTTCAGGTAATGATTGACAATAACCTTTGCTTCGATATAGCCTTATATCCCTACGAACTTGTTACTTATGGTGAAACCGGGCAAGTTTGCCAAAATTGGATGCAATATCGACTGATTAAGCAATATCTGGAAGAACTTACCCAGGAACAGACACTGGTTATTGAATCCGGACATCCATTGGGGCTTTTCCGCTCCCGTCCCGATGCTCCCCGCGTTATAATTACCAATTCGATGATGATCGGACAATTCGACAATCAACATGATTGGCATATTGCCGCCCAGATGGGAGTTGCCAATTACGGACAGATGACAGCTGGTGGTTGGATGTATATCGGTCCTCAAGGCATTGTGCATGGCACTTTCAACACCCTCCTGAATGCCGGACGATTGAAACTCGGAATTCCACAAGACCAAGATTTGCGGGGACACTTATTTATTTCTTCCGGTTTGGGAGGAATGAGTGGTGCACAACCTAAAGCTGCCGAAATAGCAGGAGCAGTCTCCATCATAGCCGAAGTAGATCGTTCACGCATTGAAACACGTTACCACCAGGGATGGGTGGGGCATGTGACTGCAGATATCATAGAAGCATACCGGATGGCAGCTGAAGCAATGCGACGCCGTGAACCTTGTTCCATTGCCTATCATGGAAATATAGTAGACCTGCTCGAGTATGCCGAGCGTGAAAAGATTTTGATCGAACTATTATCCGATCAAACCTCCTGTCACGCCGTTTACGAAGGTGGATACTGCCCAGCCGGACTGACTTTCGAGGAACGCACACGCCTTCTTCACGAATCGCCGGAGGAATTCCGTCACTTGGTAGACATATCTTTGCACCGTCATTTCGAGGTCATCAAGAAATTGGTAGCCCGCGGAACTTATTTCTTTGATTATGGAAACTCTTTCATGAAAGCCATATACGATGCCGGAGTAAAAGAAATCTCCTATAATGGTGTTGATGAAAAAGACGGATTTATCTGGCCGAGTTATGTCGAAGATATTATGGGACCCCAACTCTTTGATTACGGCTACGGTCCGTTCAGGTGGGTCTGCTTGAGTGGTAAACACGAAGATCTGATAAAAACAGACCATGCGGCTATGGAGTGTATCGACGTCAATCGGCGCGGTCAGGATCTGGACAACTATAATTGGATACGGGATGCAGAAAAGAATCAACTCGTGGTGGGTACACAGGCACGTATTCTTTATCAGGATGCAGTTGGAAGAATGAAGATAGCCCTCCATTTCAATGAGATGGTTCGCCGGGGTGAAGTAGGCCCTATTATGCTGGGACGAGATCACCACGATGTCAGCGGTACGGATTCTCCTTTCCGGGAGACGTCAAATATCAAAGACGGAAGTAATGTGATGGCAGATATGGCTGTGCAATGCTTTGCCGGAAATTGTGCCCGTGGGATGAGTCTGGTAGCCTTGCATAATGGAGGTGGAGTCGGTATCAGCAAAGCAATCAATGGCGGTTTTGGTATGGTATGCGACGGTAGCGAACGGGTAGATGAAATACTCCGTTCGGCAATGCTTTGGGACGTAATGGGAGGAGTAGCCCGCCGTTCGTGGGCGCGTAATCCGCATGCGATGGAAACGAGTGAAGCATTTAATGAGTCCCATGCTGGAGATTATCAGATAACAATGCCGTATGTGGCGGACGAAGAATTAATAAAGAAGATAGTTCCATCTATTGTGGGAAAGTAGTCTCACAATATAAGAGAAAGCGTTCCCATAATGTGAAGGAATAAATTCCCACAATATATGGAACAGTTTGAACATGCTGTTATTTTGGATAAACCATGTGGCTATTTGATGTAAAACATATAGTTATTCAGTAAAGTATAACCTCTATAATAATAGATATTTGATATGAGTTGGAATAAGATAATTGAATGTGTCCCCAATTTTAGCGAGGGACGTGATTTGGAGAAAATAGATCAGATAGTAGCCCCTTTCCGTAGTAAAGCCGGAGTAAAACTGCTTGATTACAGTAATGATGAAGATCATAACCGTCTGGTTGTCACACTTGTGGGAGAGCTGGAAGCACTGTGTGAAGCAGTAGTTGAAGCCGTTGGTGTAGCTGTCCGTTTGATCGACCTGAATCAGCACACCGGGCAACATCCTCGTATGGGAGCGGTAGATGTAATTCCTTTCATCCCGATTAAGAACACCAGTATGGAAGAAGCCATCGAACTCTCTAAAAAAGTAGCGGCGAAAGTTGCGGAGCTATATAATCTTCCCGTCTTCCTGTATGAAAAGTCGGCTACTGCGCCACACCGGGAAAATCTCGCCTCCGTTCGTAAAGGCGAGTTTGAAGGAATGGCCGAAAAGATCAAACTACCCGAATGGCAACCTGACTTCGGACCTGCTGAACGACATCCGACCGCAGGTACCGTAGCAATCGGAGCCCGTATGCCACTCGTAGCTTACAATATTAATCTAAGTACAGATAATATGGAGATAGCCACTAAGATAGCGAAAAATATCCGCCATATCAATGGAGGACTTCGTTATGTAAAAGCAATGGGAGTGGAACTGAAAGAGCGAAACATTACCCAAGTATCCATTAACATGACCGACTATACCCGTACCGCACTCTACCGTGCCTTCGAATTAGTACGTATCGAAGCCCGTCGTTACGGTGTTACGATTGTAGGTAGTGAAATAATCGGTCTTGTACCGATGGAAGCTCTGATTGATACCGCTTCCTACTATCTCGGACTCGAAAACTTTACCATGCAGCAAGTTCTTGAAGCTCGTATCATGGAATAGTCAATAAGAAAATAGAATGAATCACAATTGCTTTATGGCAAACATCATTCTAAAAGAACGTGCCATTCATATCTCCATTTATTATATGAACTAATTATGATGAACTATTTATGAGTGAAAACCTAATCATATTTAACGCCCGTATCGTAACCCCCATCGGCTTTTCCGCCCGTAAAGGAGAGGAAATGTCTCAACTGCAAATCATAGAAAACGGAACCGTGGAAGTGACCAAAGGAATCATTACCTACGTTGGTGAAAACCGTGGTGAAGATCGGGATGGTTACTACCAGCACTATTGGCATTATAACGCTCGCGGGCATTGCCTTTTACCCGGTTTCGTCGACTCCCATACCCATTTTGTATTTGGCGGAGAACGTTCCGAAGAATTATCCTGGCGTCTGAAAGGCGAAAGCTATATGTCAATCATGGAGCGGGGAGGGGGAATTGCAAGTACCGTCAAAGCCACCCGGCAAATGAACTACCTTAAACTTCGTTCAGCCGCCGAAAGCTTCCTGAAGAAGATGAGCACCATGGGAGTAACCACCGTAGAAGGTAAAAGTGGCTACGGCCTGGATCGGGACACAGAATTACTACAACTAAAAGTAATGCGCAGCCTGAATAACGCCGAGCATAAACGCGTTGATATAGTCTCCACTTTCCTCGGCGCCCACGCCCTTCCCGAAGAATATGCAGGGAGAAGCGACGAATACATCGATTTCCTGATTCGTGAAATGCTTCCCCTTATCCATTCCGGTAAGTGGGCAGAATGTTGTGATGTCTTTTGCGAACAAGGCGTTTTCTCTATCGAACAATCCCGTCGCCTGCTTCAGGCAGCCAAAGAGCACGGTTTCCTGTTGAAACTCCATGCCGACGAAATCGTCTCTCTCGGCGGTGCCGAACTGGCAGCCGAACTCGGAGCACTGTCTGCCGACCATCTCCTGCACGCTTCCGATGCCGGTATCCGTGCAATGGCCGATGCCGGAGTAGTAGCCACCCTGTTGCCTCTGACAGCTTTCGCTTTGAAAGAACCCTACGCGCGAGGTCGTGAAATGATTGACGTCGGTTGTGCTGTGGCACTTGCCACCGACCTGAATCCCGGCAGTTGTTTCTCCGGTTCCATCCCGCTGACCATTGCTCTGGCCTGCATCTATATGCAAATGAGCATCGAAGAAACCATCACTGCTCTCACCCTGAACGGAGCCGCCGCCCTTCAACGAGCCGACCGTATTGGAAGTATCGAAGTAGGTAAACAAGGCGATTTCGTCATTCTCAATTCCGACAACTATCATATTCTACCTTACTATATAGGCATGAATTGCGTAATCATGACTATTAAAGGCGGCATACTTTATCCCGTCGCTTAATAGTTGAAAAACTCTCATTCATTAATCACTTAAAAAACAGAATACCATGTTAGCAGATTTAACCGTAAAAGATTTCTTAGATAAAGTAGCTTGCAGTGACCCTGTGCCCGGTGGCGGTAGTATTGCCGCTTTGAATGGAGCGCTGGCTTCCTCCCTTTCTACGATGGTGGCACGGCTGACCGTAGGAAAAAAAGGATACGAAGTCAGTGAAGAAGTAATGCAGCACGCACAAACCATCACCCTCCGTTTGCTGGACGAATTTATGGCGCTTATTGACAAAGATTCAGCTGCCTACAACGAAGTATTTGCCTGCTTTAAACTACCTAAAACAACCGACGAAGAGAAAGCCGCCCGAAGTGCTGCTATCCAGAAGGCAACCAAACAAGCCGCCCTCGTTCCGTTGGAAGTAGCCCGCAAAGCACTGGATATGATGTCCGTTATAGCAGATGTTGCCCGTCTCGGTAACCGGAATGCTGTCACAGATGCCTGTGTAGCAATGATGTCCGCCCGTACCGCCGTATTGGGAGCCTTACTGAATGTCCGTATCAACCTCGGTTCGCTCAAAGACAGAGATTTTGTCCTCCAGCTGCAAACCGAAGCCGATGCCATCGAGCAAACCGCCTGTCAGAGAGAAAAAGATTTGTTGGATGCCGTAAATCAAGACCTGCGCGTATGAGTAAGAATGTATACCATATCGGTTCCGGAGCACTGACCTTCGAAATCATCGAACGAATTATAAACGAAAACCTGAAACTGGAACTAGCCCCCGAAGCCAAGTTACGCATCCAGAAATGCCGTGACTACCTCGACCAAAAAATAGCTTCTTCCGAAGAACCATTATACGGCATAACAACAGGTTTCGGCTCTCTATGCACTAAAAATATATCTCCCGATGAACTGGGAACCCTCCAGGAGAACTTGATAAAAAGCCATGCTTGCAGCGTAGGCGAAGAAATCCGCCCCGTCATCATCAAACTGATGATGCTTCTCAAAGCCCACGCCCTCTCATTGGGACATAGCGGCGTACAAGTTATCACCGTGCAACGCATCCTCGATTTTTTCAATAATGACGTCATGCCAATTGTCTACGACCGCGGTTCCCTTGGAGCCTCCGGCGACCTGGCACCGCTCGCCAATCTTTTCCTTCCTCTGATAGGTGTCGGTGATGTCTACTATAAAGGAAAAAAGTGCGAAGCCATCAGCGTACTCGACGAGTTTGGCTGGGAACCGGTCAAACTAATGAGCAAAGAAGGACTAGCCCTGCTGAACGGCACCCAATTTATGAGTGCCAACGGTGTGTTTGCTATGCTCAAAGCCTTTCGCCTCTCGAAAAAGGCCGACCTGATAGCCGCCCTTTCCCTCGAAGCCTTTGACGGCCGTATCGACCCGTTTATGGACTGCATCCAGCAAATCCGTCCCCATCAGGGACAGATTGAGACAGGCGAAGCCTTCCGCAAACTACTGGCAGGCAGCGAACTAATCGAACGCCACAAGGAACATGTGCAAGATCCCTATTCCTTCCGCTGCATCCCACAAGTACATGGCGCCACCAAAGATGCCATCCGTTACGTTGCCTCCGTACTGCTGACCGAAATCAATTCCGTCACGGACAACCCCACCATCTTCCCCGATGAAGACCGGATCATCTCCGGCGGAAACTTTCACGGGCAACCGCTTGCCATCTCTTATGACTTCCTCGCCATCGCCCTGGCCGAATTGGGAAATATCTCCGAACGCCGTGTCTCCCAACTGATTATGGGACTCCGTGGACTACCTGAATTTCTCGTAGCTAACCCCGGTC
>ULPN01019668.1_pt1 | contig 12201 bp, 7 predicted proteins | sample 1953641 | NCBI WGS metagenome assembly ULPN01 (sample SAMEA4835633, study PRJEB28245) | human gut metagenome | biome: gut microbiome; material: fecal sample | place: Denmark | collected 2008
GCAGGTGCGCTAACCGGACTGCGCTACACCCCGAATCTTTTTTTATTTTTCAATCGCTTTATCTCTCAAAATCGATGCAAAGGTACGGCTTTTTTTTATATATGCAAATATTTAAAGCGATTTTTTTCTACTTTTTTTCGCATCATTACTTATCAAATTATAAATCAAAACATTAACCTTAAAACTTTTTTTATCCGCAACAAAGAAATTTCAGTGTAAAACAACTCCCCTTTCCGATTTCACTACTCGCCGAGATACTTCCACCATGTAAATTCATAATTTGTTTGGATAAACTAAGTCCTATACCACTACCTGTCGGCTTCGTTGTGAAAAAAGGAACAAAGATTTTATCCAATACATCTGGAAGAATACCACTACCATTATCACAGACAGAAAGGAAAAATAGATGTTTTTCTAAATCACAATGTGTACTAATGATAACTTCGGGATAGATTTGCTCTACACAAGCCTCACCTGCATTCTTTAGTAAATTGATTAATACTTGTTCTATCTGTGAACGATCCAGCATCAGAGTCGTTTCTGGGTTTTCTACTTTATATATATATTGTATGTTTTTATTAGGAAACAGTTTTTTCATATCACTCAGTAACTCACCTATATTTACTGGAGCCAGTATCGGAACAGACAGACGAGAAAGTTTACGATAGTTTTCCACAAAATTCAGTAACCCTTTACTTCTTCTATGAATAGTCTGCATCCCTTGTAACATGATATTGTAATCTTTCTCATTCATACCATTTTGTACAGCACGTTCACTTAATGTTTCACTTAATGAAATAATGGGTGCAATGGAGTTCATTATTTCATGAGTGAGTACACGAATCAGCTTCTGCCATGCTTCCATCTCATTTTCTTCCAATACAGCATGGATATTCTTTAAATTAACCAACCGAAGTTCCGTACCATATTGAGCGGAATATTCGGATACCGTAACAGCCAATTCTTGTATAGTATCTCCTTTATGTATTCGTACTGTTTTAATTTCTCCAGGCTGTAATGACAAGATAATAGTAGGAAATTCGGAATTTAACAGAGCCAATTCTCTGACAGAATGAATACGATAGCCACATAAATCCTGCATGGCGGCCCGGTTCATCCAATGTATATTACACTGGCTATCTACTACCAGCAAACTGCTGTCAACAATATTCAACAGTGTTTCATAATATTGATATCGCTCTTCATTCTCGGACAACCGAGTACGGAATTCAGCAACAACATTATTTATTTCTTGTGCCAACCGTTGTTCTGCACGAGTTTTGTGTTGGGTAGAAAAACTCAAAGAGAAATCTGCATAACGAATACCTTCTATCATTCGCGATATCATACGGGTCGTTTTATACTGCCACTGACAGATATAGATGATAATACTTGCCATAATCATCAACGAAAAAAACAAGCAAAAATAGAGTGAATGTTGATAAAACAGATATGCCGATATAGCTACTATCCCCATCAGTAACATACAAGCTATCATCCGTAAAGTTTGTAAACGATTCATAAACCTAATTTTTCAAGTTTCCGATAAAGAGCGTAACGGGTAATCCCCAAATATTCCGCTGCACGACTCAAGTTTCCTTCGCTGCGTTTCATAGCACGTTCTATGGCATTGCGTTCTAATTGTTCCAAGTTCAGTATCTCATCCGTATTTACCCTCTTCTCGGGTTGTGGCTGCAACATGAAATTTGCAGGCTTTAACAATGGCGAGTCCGAAAGAATAATTGCCCGTTCTATGGCATGCTGCAATTCGCGGACATTACCCGGCCAATGGTAACGCATGAGTTTCTGCTTGGCTTCGCGGCTCAGTCCGTTTATCTCTTTCTTATATTTATGAGTATACCGTTGTAAGAAATAATCAGCCAGTAAGAGAACATCCTCTCCCCTTTCCCGCAATGGAGGAATAGTAATCTCAATCGTATTGATACGATACAACAGATCTTGACGGAAATTACCCTCCTCCACCAATTCTCGGATATTTACATTCGTTGCGCTTATCAACCGAACATCAATAGGAATTATATCCGTTGCTCCCAAACGTGAAATCTGCCGTTTTTCTATGGCTGTTAGCAATTTGGCCTGCATAGGTAATGACAAATTCCCTATCTCATCCAAAAAAAGCGTTCCTCCTGATGCCACCTCCATACGTCCCGCCTTTGCTTTGCGGGCATCTGTAAAAGCCCCTTTTTCATAGCCGAACAATTCACTTTCGAATAATGATTCTGGTATACTCCCCAAGTCAATCGTTATAAAAGGGCATTCACGACGAGGAGAAAAATAACGTAGAGAACGGGCCACCAAATCTTTACCGGTTCCATTTTCACCCAATATCAAAATATTAGCATCAGTATCCGACAATTTCCGAATAGTATCAAAAACCTCTCGCATAGGCGATGAGTGACCTATCATTTGAGGCATCTCTTCATCCTGCCCGCTTAATGCTACAACTTGTTCTTTCAGTTGCCTGATCTCTTTACGAGAATCACGAAGTTTGATAGCCGACGAAAGCGTAGCAAGTAGTTTTTCTTTTTCCCAAGGTTTGGGAATAAAATCAATAGCTCCAGCCTTAATAGCCCGTACTGCTTTATCTGTATCTGCATAAGCAGTCATAAACAAGACAATAGCCTGCGGATCTAACTTTAATATCTGCTCTAGACAATCGAATCCTTCCTGCCCGCTGATAGCATCCCGGCGGAAATTCATATCAAGCAGAATAACATCAGGTTGAAAAGTAGTCATGAAATGCTCAATACGAGTCGGTTGAGTAGTAACTTTTATTTTTTCCACGTAGGGAGCCAATAAAAGGTTTAGTGCAAAAAGCACGTCCTCATTATCATCTATAATCAATATTTTTCCTTTTGCATTCATTATTTTATCCTCATATATCTTGTTATACGAATAAAATATTTTCTATCCGCTATTTTGCAAAGATATTGTTTTTTTTAATGTGTTGTCTGTGCGGATACGCACTATTTTTGTGCGTATCCGCACAGACAACACATTATCTTTTAGCCCACAAAATTCTGGTAAACAAAGAGATATGATAATGGCACGCTATTTGATTAGTCTATAATACTAATATATTAAGTTATGAAAAAAAAATCAGTAATAGCTATCAGTTTATGCCTTATAGCAAGCATGGTAACTCTATTCAGCAATAAGATCTATATGCTTTATATAGGTGACTGCCATCAATTATGGGAAGAAGCACAAACCCACTATGTTAATCAACAAGATAAAAAAGCAAAGGAAGCATTAACCAAAATAAAAAGTGACTTATCCGAAGAAGACACTGAAGACTCGCTCCTATTCACCTAACTATAAGACAAAAGTACTAATAGGTATAAAGACATAAAAAAACGAACATGAAACTGTATTGTATTATAGCACTTTCTCTTCTGCTTCGTCTGGAAACAGCCACAGCACAACAAGAAGAATCAATGGCACTGAGTTTGCAACAAGCTATTGAAATAGCACAAAAGAACTCACCGGAAGCACAAGCGGCCCGTCATACCTATCGGGCAGCTTATTGGAACTACCGTTTTTTCCGGGCGAATTATCTTCCCTCCATCACATTAACTTCATCTCCTACCCTGAATCGAGAGATAAACAAGATTACCCAACCGGACGGAACAAACCAATTTATCCAGCAAGACCAGTTAAGCACAGACCTCAGCCTTAAAATAAATCAAAATATATGGTTCACCGGTGGCAGCTTGTTTGTAAAAAGTACCACCCAACGCATTGATGAATTTGAAGATAATCATACAGCGTATAACACCCAACCCGTAGTAATAGGTTACGAACAACAGCTTTTTGGATATAACTCTTTAAAATGGGATCGTCGTATAGAACCCCTTCGCTACCGGGAAGCCCGTAAAGCATATGCAGAAACATTGGAACTTGTAGCCTCAGAAACCAGCACTCTTTTCTTCAACCTAGCTACTGCACAAACTAATCTTGACATAGCCGCCTACAACTATGCTTCTGCCGATACTTTATACAGGTATGCCGAAGGAAGATATAATATAGGAACCATAACTGAAAACGAAATGCTACAGCTGGAAATAAACAAACTGACAGAAGAAACCAATATGATGAATGCCCATATCGAAGTAGAGGACCAAATGCAAACACTCCGTTCCTTCCTTGGCATTAATCGGGAAATAAATTTGCGAGTTGTTCCGGAAGACAGCATCCCTCAACTCGAAATACCTTTACAAAAAGCATTACAACTGGCATTCAAAAACAGTCCCGACCCTGACACTTATAAACGCAAACAATTGGAAAGCCGCAGCGCATTAGCTTCTGCAAAAGCCAATGCAGGTTTGAAAGCTGACCTGTATGTACAATTCGGGCTTTCCCAAACTGGAAATAAATTTGCAGATTCTTACCGAAACCCCATGAATCAACAATATGCCAGTATTGGTATTTCTTTACCTATCCTGGATTGGGGCCGTGGAAAAGGACGCGTTCGTGTAGCTCGTTCCAATGTAGACTTAGTAGATACTCAGGCTGAACAGGGAATGAAAGATTTTGAATTGAATGTATGTAAAATGGTCCGTCAATTCAATCTTCAAGCATACCGTGTAGCAGTAGCTGCCAAGACGGACAAGACGGCCGACCGGCGCCACGATGTAGCACGTCGGCTTTATATCTTGGGGAAATCGACAATTCTGGACCTCAATGCCGCCATCACAGAAAAAGATACCGCACGAAGAAATTATATAACAGCTTTGAAAACTTATTGGAGTCTGTATTATGGTATTAGAAGTATGACGGGATATGATTTCCTCAGAAAAGCAGAGATTTCATGTACTATACCTAAACCTTAACTACACGGCAGATATAAATGATCTTTGTATTATCGCCATACTTAAAAAAGAAATAAAAAAATTATATCAAAAAACATAAACTAATGGATATAAAAATTGAAAAGAAACCGTGGTACATCCGCTATCGCTACTATATGATAGCTGCACTGGCCTTCATTATCTTCCTTATCTATGTGATAAGCCTTTCATTAGGTCCTCGCAAGCTGCGTATCGAAACAGACAACATTCAGATAGCCGAAGTAAAAAACGACAAATTTATGGAGTATGTAGATGTGGAAGGACTGGTGCAACCCATTCTTACCATCAAAGTAAATACTCGTGAAGCCGGCAGTGTAGACCGCATTGTTGGAGAAGAAGGGAATATGATGAAACAAGGTGACACCTTATTGATATTGACTAATCCGGATCTGATTCGTTCCATTGAAGACCAACGTGACGAATGGGAAAAACAACGAATCACTTATAAAGAAAAAGAGATAGAAATGGAACAAAAGAGTCTGACACTGAAGCAACAGACATTACAGGCACAATATGAGATGGAACGACTGCGCAAGAGCTTCGGACTGGACAAAGAGGAATTCAAAATGGGAATTAAGAGCAAGGCTGAGCTTCAAGTATCTGAAGATGAATATAAGTATAAACTGAAAAATACGGCATTACAAATGGAAAGCCTGAAACATGATTCATCCGTAACCCTTATCCGCAAAGAATTATTGAAAAATGATCTGGAACGTGAAAGCAAAAAACTGAAACGTGCGGAAGAACGGTTGGAGGATTTGATAATAAAAGCTCCGATTGGCGGCCAACTAAGTTTTGTGAAAGTAACTCCCGGCCAACAGGTTGCTTCGGGAGAAAGTATAGCTGAAATAAAAGTGCTGGATCAATATAAAATTCATACTTCTTTAAGTGAATATTACATTGACCGCATCACAACAGGTCTTCCGGCTACCGTAAACTATCAAGGGAAACGCTACCCCCTGAGAATTACTAAAGTAGTTCCTGAAGTAAAAGACCGTATGTTTGATGTAGATTTGGTATTTACCGGAGAAATGCCCGAGAATGTCCGTGTAGGAAAGAGCTTCCGGGTACAAATAGAATTGGGTCAACCCGAACAAGCTATAGTTATCCCACGTGGAAATTTCTACCAGTCTACTGGAGGACAATGGATTTACAAAATAAACCCATCAAAAACAAAAGCTGTAAAAGTTCCATTGAATATAGGACGCCAAAACCCGCTTCAATATGAAATCACTGAAGGTTTACAGCCTGGAGAATTTGTAATTATCACAGGATATGATACCTTTGGTGACGCAGAAGAATTGATATTAAAATAAAACATGCAACATGAAAACTTTGAAATATGCCTGGCGCTTCTTAATGCGTTCTAAATCGTATACTATCATTAATTTGCTAGGACTGGCTTTCAGTCTGGCATGCAGCATCATCTTGATGCGATATATCCATAGGGAACTGACGGTGGATGCACATAGCGTAGATCCGGAACATATCATCATTCCTATACGGGATATAGAAGGAAATCTTCATCCGGGAAGTTTGCAACAAGGTTGGTCTGAAACTGATTCTGTTTATATTCCTGACCATCAAATAGTGGAACAATGCCGCCTGATGTTACAGCAGCGAGACAATGTGGTATATGAAAACAGTAACTATGCAATGAATATAGCAGCAGTTGACTCCACTTTTTTTCATTTCTTCCACTACCCGGTTGCAGCCGGTGAGGCCCATTTAGATGCCCCTGGTGACGCCATCATCACCCAGCGCTATGCCCGTAATATATTTGGTAAAGAAAATCCGATAGGAAAAGTACTACGTTATAGCAATGGCAAAGATATTACCGTAGAAGGCATTGTAGGAGAACCTGAGTGTAAAACTACAATTAACTTTGATATCATCCTCTCTTCTAAATTATCCCAACATTGGGAAAGGATGAATACAGAGCTCTATCGTTTCCTACCCGGTACAGATATAAATGCCATAAATAAGACAGGTAGCGTCCCACGGTATATAAATGACCCTAAATATGACACTCGCACACATACATTTTCTTTAATTTCTGTGAAGGATATTTACTGGGACGGTTCTTTAACAGACCGTGAACCTGCTATGTTTCTTTCGGGAAACCATTCCCACTTAATCATTTTGTCGGGCGTATGCCTGTTATTGCTCCTCACCGGCATCTTGAATTTTATTAATCTTTACCTGGTAGCATTATTACGCCGCGGAAAAGAATATGGATTGAAGAAAGTATTTGGTGTATGCGGCAAAACATTGTTTGCCAATATATGGATTGAAAATACATTACTAGTTCTGAGCGCCTTATTAGTATCCTGGCTTATTATTGAAATAATGTCTGCCCCTACTGAATATTTGTTCGACATTCACTTTTCTTATACGGCTTTCGACGGATGGCTTTCGGCAAGTATTTTATTATTGTTACCAGTAATAACTTCTATTTATCCATACATTAAATACAATTACACCTCCCCCATTCTTTCCATTCGCTCTATCGGTGTCCAAAGTCATTCCAAACATTTTCGTATGTTCTTTCTAGGGGCACAGTATATTATAACTTTTTTGTTAGTGGTATTATCACTTTATTTTAATCGACAACTTGGAATGTTGTTAAATACCGAACCCGGCTTTCGTACTAAAAACATAATGAATGTAAATTTAGTATATGAATCGAAAGATTTTAGCAGTTATACTTATGAAAGTATGCAACAACGCCGCCAACGTGTCATGCAATTGGATAATGAACTTAATGCATGCCCTTTTATTGAATTGTACGAACCTAGCTATGAGAATATCCTTACTCCTACCTTTGGTACAAATTATCTGAACAATAAAGGAGAAAAGGTGTTTCTAAATATTCATTACGTCACTCCTGCATTTTTCAAATTATATGATATAAAAGTAATTGAAGGTGAAATACCCGATATAAATAAAGAAGACCGACGCACTGTTTTTGTTGTAAACAAAGCCGCACTGAAAGCATTAGGCTATACTTCAATCAATGGTGCTGGAGTAATTGAAGAAAATCAAAAAAAGGCAAATACTAACGCTTCTCTTCAACCTATCATTGCAGTAGTAGAGGATTATTTTGAAGGACATCTGACATCTGGAATCAAGCCTACGATCTATCCTGTCGGAGCACGGTTCAGTGGTGATCTTTATCAGATAGCTTATACACCCGGCAAAAAGAAAGAAGTGATTGATTTCTTACGTAATTTGGAATATAAAGTCTATGGAAGTGAAGACTTTGAATATACTTTCCTGGAAGATGATATCAAAGCGATGTATGCACAAGACCGCCAAACAGCCACTATTTATTCTATTTTTGCGGGTATAGCTATTATTATTTCCAGTCTTGGTTTGTTAGGGATTTCTCTTTTTGACATTCGCCAACGATATCGGGAAATAGCGATTCGTAAAGTGAACGGTGCAAGTGCCAAAGACCTTTACCGACTGTTATTCCGCAAATATATAACTGTTTTAATTATAGCATTTGTCATAGCTATTCCTTTGGCTTATTACCTGATAAATACCTATACTCAGGATTTTGCAGTAAGGGCACCTGTCAGTATAGACATTTTTATCATATCATTGCTGTTGGTAATAATCATATCACTGGGCACCTTAGCATACCAAATACAAAGGGCGACACATATTAATCCGACGCAAATCATGAAAACAGAATAATTTTATAAAACAACGGAAATATGTTAAGGCATTATATAAAAATGGCAATGCGCCACTTATTAAAAAATAAGATACAAAATCTGATATCTATCGTAGGGTTATCCGTCGGGATATTATGTTTTAGTATCTGTCTTTATTGTAGCCGGTTCATCAGCGAAGTAGATTCTTGCTTTTCCAATAAGGAACGCATAGCAGATATAAATTTATGTACAACGCGGGGAGATTTGTATTCTGGTATTCCGGCAACAACGATTGAAGAATTGCGCAAACTTAGATTCGATGAGGTTCAAGATTTTACCTTTACCGTTTATCCCCGAGAGCGGAGTTACAACGTAGAGACAAAAGAAGGGAAAGAATTACCATACGATCATTTGATGACAATGGAAGTAGACTCTCTTTTTAGGAAAGTATTCACTCCCCGAATACTACAGGGATCATGGGAAGTAGCCTCCAACACCCCCAATGCCATTATACTGACCCGCTCTTTAGCAAAAAGGATTTTCGGTGAATCAGAAAATCCCATAGGCAAACGTATGATATTGACACAACGTCTTTTTACAGCACCGGATACCACTCCTCGTACTGGAGGCATAGCCTATACCATTCAGGCCGTGATAGAAGATATTCCCCTGAATACCAGCCTGAGTTTTCTTGAGAAACTGGACATGCTGACTTTGAATGATAGTGAAGGAACATTGCAATTCAACGGTCGTAATAATATGACCGGGGGGTTGGGTTTTGCCCTGCTACGTCCGGGTAAAACAGCTCGGAAATTAGAAGCCCGTTTTCGCTCCATAAATATGAAGCACCACATATATGACGAAGAAACAGCTATCACCGCCTCGCCCTTTGGAGAGAAATTTTGGGATAAGTCCATTGCTTCTTATTTTGCAGGAATAACCATGATAGTAGGCCTGTTGATTTTACTGACCGGACTTCTTAATTTTTTCCATTTTCTTATGGGGACTTTTTTGAATCGTAACCGTGAATACGGGATACGCAAAGTTATGGGCAGTGGAAACCAGCAACTTTTTTACCAACTCTTTGTCCAGTCTGTCATCATTGCATTCATCGCTTTCTTGTTTACGTTCTGCTTGATTGAAATAATCAGTCCCTATTTGAATTTCAATTTATTTAATTACGTTCTTATCATTGAAAAGAACCTCTTGTTTATACAGACCGCAGAGTATATGGTATTCATCTTATTTTTATGTATGATATTATGCTTTATAACTGTATTGCGCATACATTACACACCCATCCAGACAGAGATTCATGGCAGTGAGATAAAACGTCATAAACATGGAATGCGGAATATACTGTTAGGTATCCAATTTTTTATATGCTGGGTTTTTGTCGCATTTACCGTAGCTCTTTATATGCAAGCGGAGAAAACGGAATCTACCCTATTCAACACATTGACTGAAAAAGAAAAAGCCAATATACTAAGTTTCTCCATAGATTATATGTTTATGAAGAATGAAGAGAAACTGGCTTTAATAGAACGTATATCCAAATTTTCCGGTGTACAAGACAAATTATTGGCAGACATCAGTTATCTGAAAGGTATATCAGGTACTGGGATGCAAATGGAAAAAGGTAACCCGGAAAGCAGTTTTGAAGTAAATGTCATGAATGTTTCCACTAACTTCTTCCAATTCATGAACATACCTTTACTATCGGGACACACATTAAAAGCCAAAGAGGATTTGGTAGTAGACAAAACATGGGCGGAACACCAGAAAAAAGATCTGTTAGGAACTATTTTATACAATTACTCGGAAAGTTATACCATTTGCGGTGTATGTGACGATTTTATCGCCGATGTATATAATCAAAGTCCTGGATTTGTTTTCTTACCCAGCGACTTCAATTATTATGTAGGTCATTGCTATCTGAAATGCGAGCCGGGGAAAACGGCTGAAATAAAAAAAATGATAGAAAAGACATTGCAAGAAACACTCCCGGAAAGTATTCACCCTCAAGTCACTACATTGCAGGAGGATATATATGAAGCACAAGCAATAGAAAATAAATTGAAAGGGATTATTCTGTTCTTTTCTATCGTCAGCCTGCTCATTACCTTGTTGGGAGTTTATTCGACCATCACATTGGATACGGAACGCAGACAAAAGGAAGTAGCTATCCGGAAGGTAAATGGAGCAGGATTGAAACAGATTATTTTATTGTTTTCCCACCTTTATATAAGACTGCTGACTGTTTCCGCAGTTATTGCATTTCCATTAATTTATATAGTCATACAAATGTGGAAAAAAGCATATATTGTATTCTTTAATGACGGTATCATATATTGGGCAGGAATTTTCATCGGAATAACATTTATTACGGCCCTCACGGTATTATTCCGTATTCTGAGAATAGCACAAATTAATCCGGCAGAAGTAATCAAGAACGAATAATAAGAAATAGATTCAACTATGATAAAACATTGTCTGAAAATAGCAATCAGGAACTTAGTAAAGTACAAAGTTCAATCGGCAATCAGTATTCTAGGACTGGCAGTAGGATTTGTCTGTTTTTCATTATCCCTTTACTGGATACATTATGAAATGACATACGACCATTTCCGCCAGGATGCCGACCGTATCTATATGGTATGTACTAATGACGAATATACGGAAGGGAAAATTTCAACACGAGTTCCCTATTCTTTAGCCGCTTATTTGACCCAGCACTTTCCAAAAATAGCAGTTGCCGCCCCCTTTCATCTCATTTCTGAACGAATCAGCGTGAATGACAAATATCAAGATGCCGTTTTTTCATCAGCAGACAGTGCATGGATGAATCTGATGGATATCCGGATTATTAAGGGAAACCGTAACTTTATGCTCCCCAAAGATAATGCCGAAATAGCAATCACTGAAGAAGCTGCAAAAAAATGGTTCAGAACGGAAGACCCGATAGGAAAAGAGGTGAAAATGCTCAGACATACCAAAAAAATTTGTGCCATTGTCCGGGCTGAAAACAGACATACTAATTTTCCTTTTGACTTTATAGGCAACCCTGAATTGGGAAAAACCTGGTGGTATATCACTTGGAACATACTGATTAAGGTAAAACCGGATACAGACATTGAAGAATTAGAATCAAAAATCAATGCCAACCTGCCTGCCGAACTGAAACAAGTAACATCGACCAGAAAAACCGGTATTGAACGGATTATACTTACTCCGCTTTCCAAACTACATTATGCAAAAGATTTCCGAGATAATAAAGAAGCTGGAATAACTTTTCAGTATATCATCTATTTTTCAATAGCCGGTATATTAATCATAACGTGTGCGTTAATCAATTATCTCACCTTATTTATTAACCGCATGAGAGTCCGTCAACGGGAAATGGCACTGCGAATGATACACGGTGCCAACATCCGTTCGCTTGTCTCTCTCTTAACTGTGGAATTTTTGCTTCTGTTGGCGTGTGCAGTTACTACCGGATTTCTGCTGATAGAAATATGCTTTTCATCTTTCATAGAACTTACAGGAATTGATGCAGCAAAATCCTCTTTATACGGAGAAACCTTTCTTTTCATCGGTTTGATCTCCCTAATTATATTGACTGCCATTATCGGACTTTTATATATACTATATCATCGTTCCCTACACCT
>ULPN01012481.1_pt1 | contig 11952 bp, 9 predicted proteins | sample 1953641 | NCBI WGS metagenome assembly ULPN01 (sample SAMEA4835633, study PRJEB28245) | human gut metagenome | biome: gut microbiome; material: fecal sample | place: Denmark | collected 2008
CCAGTCAACATCCCCCAGTCCCGGAAGCTTAGGCGACATAAAATCAAGTGGATAAGCCATGATTCCGCAGTCATTCAAGCGATCCGGATATACTTTGATATCTTTATAATGTACATGGAAGATTTTATCCTTGAATTCATAAATCGGTTTGATATAATCAATCATCTGCCATACAAAATGGGATGGATCATAGTTGATTCCCAAATTGTCGCTTTTCAGAATATCAAATACCTGTCTCCAAATCTTTGGTGTTGTCATCAGATTCTGTCCGCCCGGCCACTGATCCGGTCCGAATAACATCGGGCAGTTCTCAATTGCAACTTTTACATCGTTCTCTTCTGCCAGTTTGATGATAGAAGGCCATACTTCCTTCACCAGTTCCAGATTTTCCTCCACCGTCTTTGTCTGATCTCTTCCGATAAATGTTGATACCATGTTTACGCCAAGCTTATGGCTTGCACGGATTACATTTTTCAAGTGAGCAACTGCTGCTTCACGTTTCTCCTGATTTCCATCCATTGTATTCGGATAGTATGCGAGGGTAGAAATCTCTACATTCTTCTCTTTGCTATAGTCCAGAATATGTTTTGCATATTCCTCATCTTCCAGCACTTTGTCTACATCGATATGAGTGACTCCTGCATATCTTCTCTCAGCCTTTCCCTGTGGCCAGCATGCAACTTCCACACATTCAAAGCCGTGGTCAGATGCGAAATCCATCATCTCTTCATAATTCCATGTGTCAAGAATCGCACTTACAAATCCTAATTTCATTGTTTGTCTCTCCTTTTCTTATTTCTTGTTTCACTTTTATCTTGAATTCATTATAGTCCAGTACATTTTCAAAAACTTTCCGCATATTATCCTAATTTGCTACTGTATTTGGACTCTTTTTTATATCAGTCAAATCAGAGGACAAAAATAGGGGTAATTTTTTTGTCCTCTGCACTATCTCATCTCAAACCAGTCAAATTCTGCCTGTTCTCACTGTCCACACCATTTCCGGTTGCATATATTCCGATGATAGTTTCTGACATGCGCCATTGTCCCAAACGTCTCCTGTTCCCATGATGTATGCCTTTCCGTCACCATCAAAGAAAAGCAATGATTGTATAAGACATCCTCTCTCAGAAAAAAACTAAAGTGATCCACGCAAAAAAATGCTGTATCGCAGTTATTGATACAGCATTTTTTTCGGTGAAAACAGGAACTCATCAGTGTCCATAGTCTCACTTTCTAATATTGATAATGAATATCCAGCGCCTTGATCTCATGTGCCATCAGCTTTGTATCCACTCTCAGCACACCATCCTCCACATGGATTTTACGCATCTCCACCTTTGGCATCGCGCCCCGGCGGATATACTCCACTTCACCTTTGGAAAGATTTTTCAGATAATCCATGTCACCCCAGACATCCTGAACGCTTCCATTCTCAGAATTAACATAGAACACACGCATGATATAATCTCCGTTTTCTACATGGTTAATACAGAATTTCAGATGTACCGCATCTGTATCCTCGTACAGCTCTTCCAAATCTTCGATTCTAATATCCTTCTCTTCCTTCATCGTGTATCGGTAATTAAACCGTTTACAATTGTGACAGACAATCGTATATGTCCCTCTTCCATCCGTAGATAAAACCGCATTCTCTGTCTTGCCCAGCAATTGCGATTGTAGGAAATTCATAAAGTGAAATGCATAAAACGATGGTTTCTTAATCCCATCCCTTGTCAGTAAACCGTTATCCCCGTACAGAACCGCCTCTGTGTCATAGTATTCCGTGTGCAGGTCTGACCCGTGCCAGTACCCCATTTTATCCACATTTCCGATTGACTCAATGCAGGTTTTCATCACGTAAGCCCCATGTGCACAGCTGTCGCTGATACAGTTACGGTTGGAAATGGTATAGTTCCATTCCGTAATATGTAGTTCCTCAGCCATAAACTCTTCTTCCTGAAGTACCTGTTTAAAAATATCCGTCTGGTTTTTCACGAAATTATTATCCAGGGATCGCTTCCCGAAATACATACTGTCCTGCTGGATCAGCAGATAAGAGTAGGAATACATACTGATAAAATCCGGTTTCACCTTCTGTTTTTTCCAATTCTGTATCAATTGATGGTATTGGTATCTGTCATACCCCAGCGCAAATCCGGCCCCTCCGACTTTAATTCTGTCAGAAATGCGCTTCAATGCATGATACCCGATCTCAAAACAATCAAAATACCATCCTTTTTCATCCATCATATTCAATCGATCATCTTTCCACAGTTCAAAATACCAGGATTCCACTTCGTCCATTCCATATCGATTGATAAGATGTGATGCAAAATCATTCATCACTTTATCGTAACTGTCTCGGTCATGGAAAATGATATCATTCTCTTTTTCTGTAAGTGTTGAATACAACGTATAACTAACATGAATCGGTTTAAAAGACAGTTCTATATATGGTTTCAACTGATTCTCCACAAGAAAATCCAATCCTCTGTCTACTCTGCTGAAATTATAATGCCAGCTTCCGTCTTTTTCCTCATACATATCCTGCACGAATATATTCCACACTCTCACATACCTGAATCCCAGTTCCTGCTTCATGATCAGAACCTGCTGCTGCATCTCACTGTCAAGAAGTGCGTCCACCTTCCCGATATTAATAATCGCATTCCAGTTTTTTTTCAGTTCTGTTGTCTCTTTTGCATCTACTGTAAACAAGTCCAGATTTTTTGCTGCCACTTCATCCTGCGGTGCCGTATTCCCGGCCAGATATTTCTTAACTCTCTGCTCGATCTGTTCCTTGGATTCTGTATCCTGCACTTCTTCTTTCGTTTTCTGTCGGACACTTGTCCGATATCCAGACGGCGTCATATTATAAACTTCTTTGAAAACTTTATTAAAAGAAGCCGTCGTCGGAAATCCGTTATCCAACGCAATCCGAGTAATTTTTTTGTCGGTGTACAACATCTCATCCACTGCATGAAAGAGTCGAATGTTATTCACATATTCAAGAAAACTCAATCCAAACCTCTTTTTTATATACTTGGACAGATATGCATTGGACAGATACAATTTCTTCGCCAGGTCATTCAAACTAATCTGCTTCTGATAATTTGCCTGTACATAATTCTGTATCTCAAACACGCGGGAATTATCCGGCGTCACATCGTCCTTCAGACGGCTGTCATCCGCTTTGATTCGAAAATAACTATTCAGAACATACAGTGCTTCATAATAAATACTGTTCAGATACAGTGCACCTTCCCCTTCTTTATCGTAGAATCGGTTCAGCACGCGATCCAATATTTTCCTGAGCTGTTCATACGCCTCATTTTTATCCGCAGTCGTATTACACCAGAACAAGATCTGATTCGTTCCGAGATATTCTGCCAGCATAGAAAAATTAATACGAAAACTAGCTGTCAGGAGTTCTTCTTCTGTCTCCCGGATCGAATGCCGCTTATTTGCATTGATCAGCAGAAAATCACCTTTCCCCAATTCATATTTTTCCGATTCTATCTGGATTTCAAGCCCGCCATCCAGCACATACAGTATCTCCAGATCCTGGTGAAAATGTGTGTTCTGCACTTTCTTTGTATCAAACTCAAAATCCATCATTGTCCGCATAATTTCCATCTTTTATCCCCTGAAATAGATAACTTTTTTACCCTTAAAAGTTTAATTGATATGCTACAGATTTTTAATTACCTCGACTCTTGTGACAACGCCCTGCTTCATACTGTCCACTCTGAGCGCACAATCCTTGTAATACACACAGGCTCCGATTGCCACATTTTTGTCCTCCTCCTGTAATTTTTCACTTATCACATCTCTAAGCAGCTTTGTCTTTTCCTCAGGTATGTTTGTTCCTGAAATAAAATTCGCCCTCGCTACCGTCTGGCTGCCACGGCATATCATGTGGTCCGCCTCATCAAAGCTGCAGAAAAGGAATTTTCTGATGGCAAAAAGCGCTGCTATCGCACCTATTCCGACAAGTGTCTCATATACATTGAGATGCTCCACGATCATCTGTCTGGCTGTCGCAAACAAAAGCACCTCTATGATTGTGCCCGGCTTATGAGTACAGAGCATTTTCACAAACTCCACACCGATTGCAAGCGACATGATATATTCCATGTAATACTCCAGCTCAATTTTATCATGCCATATATCAAAAAAGCTCTGCCCTATAAGCTTTATAATAAGCACCACTATCACAAACACCAGTACTGCCGACAGAAAAAGCTCCACATAGGCTGCAACATTTTTCATTGTTTTTCTCAGGAATTGCTTCATCATCATTTGTTCCTCTCGCTTTTTAATTACCGGCAATAAGTTTTTTATTGCAGTAATTTACTTTTTTATTATACAGGGCATACCCTATATACCGCAACTACTCTTTTAAATTATTTGATTAATTTCATATATATAAAGCTCCCACATAATAGTCAAATTATGTGAGAGCCTTTGCGCGAAAAATTATATTTTTTTATGTTTTCTCCCGCATTCTGCGGGTATATATTTTGCCAGAATACTTTCATGGCAATTGGGTTCTAAATAAATTTGATACCAGGCTCCGGCAACTATTTGATGAATCCTACCTGCTTGCAGATTTCCTCTGTTGCTGCATCTTTTTTCTTGTTGAACTCAACTTTCTGCTGCTCGAACCAGTTGTTACCCTCTGCATCTATAGATACGATAAGTGGGCCAAACTCTTTCACACGGCAGTTCCAGAGTGTCTCAGGCATTCCGAGATCTCTCCACTCTGCGCGGACGATTTCCTCAACCTCTGTTGCGGCTACTACTGCATTTCCTGCCGGGAATACGCAGTGAATGGCACCGAACTCTTTACATGCACGCTCTGTATTCTCTTTCATACCACCTTTTCCGATGATAACACGTACGCCGGTCTCTTTTACGAACTCGTACTCGAATTTCTCCATACGCATACTTGTTGTCGGTCCAACAGATACCATCTCAAATTTGTCATTCTCGAGTGGACGGATGATCGGTCCTGCATGGAAAATAGCATTGTTTCTTACGTCTACCGGAAGTTCTCTTCCCTCCTCAACGAGACGTCGGTGTGCTACGTCACGGCATGTTGTCATGCTTCCATTTAAGTATACAATATCTCCGATTTTTATTCCTTTAAGATCCTCTGCTGAGATTGGTGTTGTTAAAATTGTTTTTCCATTAATTCTCTCTACCATTATAATTCCACCCCCGAATGTGTTGTGATTGTATAGTTAAGGTCCTTATCAAAAACAATGTGTCCGCGTCTGTGGCTCCAGCAGCCTACGTTTACGGCTACACCGATTGTAGATGGATGACGGGCTGTGTTCTCGATATTTACACCCATTACTGAGTATTTTCCGCCCATTCCCTGAGGTCCAAGGCCGATAGCATTGATACCATCCTCGAGAAGTTTTTCCATCTTTGCGGCTCTCTCGTTCTCATTGTGAGATCCGATTGGACGCATGAGTGCTTTCTTTGATAAAAGTGCTGCTGTCTCAACAGATGTTGCTACACCTACACCTACCAGGAGAGGTGGGCATGCATTTAAACCATAAGTAGTCATAACATCCATTACGAATTTTGTAACTCCTTCATAGCCCTCTCCAGGCATAAGTACCATAGCTTTTCCCGGAAGTGTACATCCACCTCCTGCCATGTATGTGTAGATCTCGCATTTGTCGCTGTTTGGCACGATATCCCAGAATACTGTAGGTGTTCCTTTTCCAACGTTTTTGCCTGTGTTGTACTCATCGAAAGTCTCAACACTGTTGTGACGAAGAGGAGCCTCAAATGTAGCTTTTACAACTGCCTCTTTTAAAAGTCCCTCAAGCTCATCAATAAGTGGGAATTTTGTTCCACATTTAACCCAGAACTGAAGTACTCCTGTATCCTGGCAGCTTGGGCGGTTAAGTTTTACCGCAAGCTCCTGATTTCTGAACATTGTATCATAGATTGTTTTTGAAAGAGGACTGTCCTCTTTGTCACGGAGTTCTGTCAGTTTTGCAATGACATCATCCGGTAATTTTTTTGCTATATGAGCGATAAAATTTGCCATATAGGTGGTAAGCTGTTCTACCTGTTTCTCGTTTGACATAGTTTTTCCTCCTAATATAAATCTTGTAAATAATTAAATATTAATTTATTGTTTACCCACTCCCATCCGTTCTTATGGGAAGAACGGATAGAAAATCGGCAGTAAGACCATGCTTACAATGGTCGCCACTACTATAAGCGGAATACCGGCCTTTGCATAATCCTTGAAGGTGTATCCTCCGGCTGTAATGACCATTGTGTTGGCAGGCATACCGATAGGTGTGGCGTATGCACATGAACCACCGATAACACATGCCATAAGTACTGCACTCGGGTCAGCTCCAATCTCTGTGGCAATTGATACGCAGATTGGAACCAAAAGTGCTGTGGTGGCGGTATTTGACATAAAGTTCGTAAGTACACAGCAAAGCATGAACACTACGAATGTGAGAACGTATGGTGATGGATTTTTGCCAAGTATACCGATAACCGCTGTTGCGATTTCTTCGCCTGCCCCGGTCTCCTGAAGCGCCGCTGCAAGTGAAAGAGTTCCACCAAATAAGAAAATGGTTTTCAAATCTATTGATTTAAGTGCGTTTTTCTCACTAATAACGCCTGTAATGATAAGGGCAAGTGCTCCGACACAGCCGATGACACAAAGCTTGATGCCAATCTTGTCCTCGAAAATCATTCCCAAAAGTGTAAGGATTAAGATAATCAATGACATCATCTGTTTCCATTTAGGCACATTTGAAAAATCCTTCTGCTCATCATATGAGCTTTCCGTACTGCCCTGCTTTTCAGGCAGGAATTTGTATCCTATAAATGCAAAGTACAGAATACCTGCTATAAGTATCGGAAGTCCTACCTTTGCATACTCGAAAAATCCAAAGCTAAGTCCAATCTCTCCCATAGCTGATTGTGCTATGAGATTTCCCGGTGCACCGATGAGAGATAAATTTCCACCCATGGCTGCTGCAAAAACAAGTGGCATAAGAAGTCTCGATCTCGAGTATCCTGATTTTGCTGCAATTCCGATAACTACCGGAATGAGAACTGCTGCAGTTCCTGTGTTTGAAAGTACTCCGCTCATCAGTCCCACAATCACCATGATTGCTATGATAAGCTGCCTCTCTGTTTTGGCGAAGTGTGTGACCACTCCTCCAATTTTGTTTGCCATACCGGTTTCAAACAATGCTCCTCCGACGATAAACATCGCTACGAAAAGAATCACATTGCTGTCGATAAATCCCGAAAAGGCTGTTTTCCAATCCAGTACTCCTGTGACAACAAGACCGACACATACTATCATGGATGTAACCCCAAGTGGAATCTTTTCCCACACGAACATCACAACGGCAAACAATAAGAATAAAAGTGTTATTGTTGCTGGACTCATATCATTTTCCTCCTCCGCTTAATATTTGATATTTGATATTGTATCCAATTTCTAAGTTTAAGATATAACAAAAAACCGAAATCGTCAATACCTTTTTGACAATTTCGGCAATTTATATATATTCCACCTATTCAATTTGTGCATCTATTACAAGTAATGTGTTAAATTAATAACTTACATCTACACATAATATGTCAGCATATCATCACGACTACGCATGATATGCTCATACATCCTCCGCTGTGCAAGCTGCACATCATGAGCCTTGATTGCTTCGTATATAGCCTCATGCTCCTTTATAGAAATGCCCGCATATTCCTCCTCTGTGACCATGCTGCCCATTGAAAGTCCGTTCCACAGTTCTGCGATCATATTTTGCATCTTTTTGTTGCCGGATGCTGCCCAGATTTCACTATGAAACTCACGGTTTAAATCCGCATATCTGCTATAATCTCCGGAAGCAGTCATCTCCCTTGCATCCAGGTATGACTGCTCTATCTTGCTGATATCGATATCAGGTGAAGCAGCAAAACCTGCACATGCGCCCTCGAGTATGCCTCTAATCTGATAGTGCTCCCTTATGTACGTCTCTGTAATTCCAAGTACTATTGCTCCCTTATTCGGTCTTAGCTTGATAAGTCCGTCATGCGCTAATATCTGAAAAGCCTCACGCACGGGAGTTATAGATACATTAAGCTGCTGCGCTACACTTTCCAGTGTAAGATTTTCTCCCTCTTTTAGCTGTTTTGACAAAATTGCCTTGCGCAGCTCCGATGCTACACGCTCCTTCGCTGACGGAATCTTTATCGGTTTAAGTCCTATCATAATTACTTTTTCCTCTTGTTATCTTTTAATTTTATATGCTTCCGAATCATCTGTCATTATTCAGTATAAAATAAGTCACCAATTACCTGCTGCTTTCTTCCCTCTCTGCTATAACAGCCTCACAAAGACTTCCAAAATATTCTCCCAAAAGTTCTCTGACAATATTTATATCCTTATCCGAATATGCCTCTGCTATTTTCGATAACAGCTCAAGTCTTCGCGCATTTTCCCTGCCTGCTGCCGTCTCTTCAACCGCAAACCTGATATAGCACCAGAGACCATTTTCAAGAATATGTGTAAAATACTCGTTATGACTATTGGATATAATTGTCTCATGAAACTGCAGCTCTGCAGACAATTTTTCATTTATAGCAGATGGCTCATGTACGCAATTGGGCTGCTCACTGTTATCACTGACCACTTTATCCCACAAACATATACCAGACTGCAGCATGCCCTTTAACAGTTTTATCTCCACATCTGAAAGCAGCTCATAGATTTCCGTTATCACCTCGTCCGAAAAATCAGCCACCACCACATGCCTTGTTGCCAGTCGCTTTGCCAATCCCTGCGACTCAAGTATCTGCAATGCCTCCCTGATTGGTATTCTCGAATAACCGAGACTATCCGCAAGCTCTTCCTGTCGCAATGGCACTCCTGATGACATACGTCCTGATAAAATTTCATTCTGAATAGCTTCCGCTATATAATCACATACTCTTTTATTTCTCATAATGTATTATTATATCTGATTTTGGATACAATTTCCAGTCAAACTTATTACACCGATTTATCCTAATCCCTCGTATCTGCATAATCCAGATCAAACCCTATCCACACCTTAGTTCCTTTTCCAATCTCTGACCCCATGTGGATTGTATGCCCCAGCTTGTCTGCCATCTGCCTGCATAGATAAAGCCCAATTCCCGTAGCCTTCTTATCGGCATGACCATTGTAGCCTGTGTAGCCCTTTTCAAAAACGCGTGGCAGATCCTCAGCTTTGATTCCTATTCCGGTATCCTTTATTGTAATAAAAAACCGGTCTTTTTCCTCTGCAGTTTCTATTGTAACAACCCCATGCGGTGTATATTTTATGGCATTTGAAAGTATCTGTTCCAGCATAAATGCAAGCCATTTTCCGTCAGTATATACCTTCTGCCCGGTTCCTGAATAATTTATTCCAATATGCCTTCGTATCATAATTTTTGCATATTTTTTAATGGTATCACGTATGACACCATCCACACTGACTTTTTCAAGCACAAAATCATTTTCGGTGCTGCTCACACGCTGATACTGCAAAGCCATACTGACATATTCCTCTATGCGGAACAATTCGTCCTCAAACGAGTCCATGTTATCTGACAGCTCTGTGAGTACAGCCTGTTGTTTCAAAGCAGCATTTAATCCGGCAGCACCTATATTCCCACCGGTCATATCGCCTATATGGCACTGACTCTGTTCATCATCACATATAAGCTGCCCAAGCTCCTCCCGCTCTGCCTCAAGCAGTAGTTTCATAGCCGATATCGGGGTCTTTATCTGGTGCACCCACATAGAGTAATAATCTCTCATCTGTGATTGTCTGATTGCAGCACTGCTTTCTGACTCACTTCTTGCAATACTTTGATTTTCCAGCAGCCGGTGATAAAGTATCTCCACATCATCTGTTGCTTCCGGAAGCTGTGCCTGTTCCTCAACCGGACGTTTTAAAGCATTGCTTAGAGCTTTTACCTTGCTGCTATATCTGAAAAATCCAACCAAAACTGTTATCAGAAGAAGTATTGCATCAAGCACTGCCGCATACACCAGATCCTGTTTGCGCGCACCAATCAGGTACATGTAAAGCAAATGGATACATGACATTGTGACTATCATCAGAATCCATATATAGTTTTGTTTTATAAAATTTGTCAGATGCGGTTTGTTTTGTATTTTTGCCATGACCTCTCACCCCAGCCTGTACCCAAGTCCCTTTTTTGTGACAATAAAGCTCTCAAGCCCTATAGAATCCAGCTTTTTACGCAGCCTGTTGACATTCACCGAAAGCGTATTCTCGTCCACATACGCATCACTCTCCCACAGCTTTTCCATTAGAAGGCTGCGTGATACAATCCTTTCTTTGTTGTCAAAAAGTGTCTGCAATATTTTGAGCTCATTCTTCGTAAGCTCGAGCCTTTTGTCGTCATAGGTTATGGTGGCATCAGATATATTGAGCATGGCGCCATTATGCTCCAAAACACTGTTGTTTGCGCCAAAATCATAGCAGCGCCTGATGATAGCCTGTATCTTTACAGTCAGCACATCGAGGTCAAACGGCTTTGCTATAAAGTCGTCTGCCCCCATACTGACTGCCATCACTATATTCATATTATCAGCAGCGGATGACAGGAAAACCACAGGAACCTTTGATACCCTTCTGATTTCCGTACACCAGTGATACCCATTGTAAAACGGCAGACCGATATCCATAAGCACAAGATGCGGATCAAATGATGCAAATTCTGACATTACAGCATCAAATTTCTGCACTACATGCACATCATAATCCCATTTTTCCAAATGTCTTCTGACAAGCTTTGCTATGGTCTCGTCATCCTCAACCAAAAATATTCTATACATTATTTTCCGCTTTCTTCCATGATAATCTCAGCCGCATCGATGATGAGCTGTGATGCCTTCATACGAAGTAAATCCGGCTTGAGCTGTGCCTTTGGACGCACCTGCTTTACAACGTCAACAGGCTGACCATACTTCTGTGAAATAAGCTCATACTGCTCATCCATCTCCTCGTCAGATACAGTGATATTTTCCACTCTGATGATTTCATCGAGAACAGCCTCAAGCTTTACCTGCTTCTGTGCTACAGGCTTGAGCTCGTCCTTTAAGCTATCCATAGTCTTGCCTGTCATCTGAAGATACTGCTCCATAGCCACACCCTGCTGTGCAAATGATGCTGCCATCTGCTGAAGCTGCATATTTACCGCTGTCTCTACTGCCTGTGGTGAAACAAGGCATGAGCTGCTTTCAAGAATCTGGTCATAGAGCTTTTCTCTTGCCGCATCAGCCTTTCTTGCCTCTACCTGGTACTCAAGATACTCGTTGATATATTTCTTTAAATCCTCCACTGACTGTACCTCAGGGAAATTGAGAGATGCTGCAAACTCATCGTTCAGCTCTGCTTCCTTCTCATTGTAAATCTCGTGCAGCTTAACCTTGAAAACAACCGCTTTACCTGCAAGCTCCGGCGCATGATACTGCTCAGGGAATGAGAGATTGATATCTCTGTCCTCACCGATTTCCATGCCTACAAGCTGCTCCTCAAATCCCGGAATAAAAGAGCCTGAACCGATTCCCAGAGGATATTTCTCAGCCTTTCCGCCCTCAAACGCAACTCCGTCCTTAAAGCCCTCGTAGTCTATTACTGCCGTGTCGCCCATCGCTAACGGGCCTGTTTTCTGCTCTCTGACAGGATTTCCTGAAAGAAGTGTCGCTATCTGTGAATTAACATCCTCCTCTGTATATGCAATATAAGGGATGTTTGCCTTTAATCCTTTGTAATTTCCTAATACGATGTCCATGATTATACCTTTCTTTTATGTGTATTTATATCTGCTTAACGAAGCTGTTATATGCAAATAGTATACACTAGTTACCAAATAAAGCCAATAAAAACT
>ULPN01010855.1_pt1 | contig 10762 bp, 12 predicted proteins | sample 1953641 | NCBI WGS metagenome assembly ULPN01 (sample SAMEA4835633, study PRJEB28245) | human gut metagenome | biome: gut microbiome; material: fecal sample | place: Denmark | collected 2008
ACTTTCCCCTTGTATTTCTTCTCTAACCAGGCAATATGCGTATCAAACAGTCTTTGGCTCGGAACTCCGTGACACACCAAATCCGAGGTTAATAGATTTGCGTAGGATTTTCCCAAAAAAGCCGACAATCCGGCGACCTGGCACGGCGTTCCCGTAAAATATACCTGTCTTCCCTCTTCCAAGAACGCCTTCACCGCAGAAAAAGAATCCCGCAAGTCACTCTGGACATATTTAGAACCTCGCATGGACGACAGTTCGTCCAACGTGGATGCCGACTTGTGAGCCACCTGCATGTTTCCGTCCAACACGGAGCCGAAGACGATTCCTCCATCGGCAATAACCGACCTCGCAATCGCGTAGAACACGCCTCCGCTTGTGCTCATTGTTCTCTGGCCGATATCTCGCAGATAGGCAGCATATACTTTCGGACGTGTTTCCGTATATCGTGGATTCGCATAGGCACAAACTTTTTCGCATCGCCCACATCCCACACAGCGGTCCGCTTCTACTCTCGGATACAGAAACCCTTCTGCATCTGCTTCCATGACGATTGCCTGCGGCACGCAGACTTGCTCGCATGCCCGGCATCCGCAACATTCCCTTTTATCGAGACTTTGCAAATACATATATCCGTTATTTCAACGCCTGTACCAAAAAATCGCGGGATTTACGACGCTCGGCATGGAGGATCCGGTTCGGTTCCGAATAGTCTATATCCCGACCAATCATCTCATCGGGAATCACATCCTGCAGTACACGATGCGTCAGACCCGTCAATTCCAGAATACTGTGCAATCGTGTGGAGAAACGTACCGGTTTGTAAACCCAGAACTGTCTGTTGAAGTTGATGGAAAAGGCCGTGCCATGAAATGAGGTCGTCACCACACAGTCGGCATGATACATCACGGACAAGAACGTAAGCGGACCGGCAAAGGAAAGTGTCCGATCTGCCCGTAATTCAGGCAACCCGGACCAACTGAACGTAATTATTTTTAATCTGCGAACACGGGCGATTTTGCGGGCCGTCCGGTAAATCACCTCTTTAGAGGCTGCATCGTATGGAGTGTAAACCACCAGATATGGATGTTTGATTACCCGATGTTTGATCAACTGCCTATACCAAGCGTCCTTATCCAGTAAAAGGGTGGGGTCGAGCAACCATTCGACATCGGTAAAGCCCATATTTTCCAACAAAGTCTTTGCACTTTGTTCCCTGACGGAGAGACGGCTGTAACGACGAAGAAACTTGCCGACGGCATATTGCTCCTGCTCCGGCAATGATTCCCTCCCGAACGAAGAGGCAAACGATATGATGCGACTGCCGACGGGAAGGTATGAAAAGAAATACATCTCATCGATACCGCCATTATAGATGCTGTTCCAAACCTGATCGCTGCCGGTAACATATACATCGGCCAACGGTATATCTCGTTTGATATCATCCATGCAATAATATGGCGGAGACAGCCTGCAATGCCGCTGCAAAAAACCTTGGTATATACGACGATTGAACACAAAGAAAAGAGAAGATAGGGGAATCAGCGGTATCCGCCACCATTTAGACAATTGTCTGCAAAGGAATCTGCGATATGTAACCCGTTCGGGAATATAATTCAATATTTGAACTTCCACACCGAGTTGCCGTAAGATATAATCCGTGGCGTATGTTTGCAATACGGATCCGTAATTCGAAACAGCATGAATCGTTATGAAAATCACCCTCTTTTTATTCATGTCAAACTTCTTTCCGCATTTCCCTTAAGTAGCATATGAAAGACAACCGGCCACAGAGATAATTTATTGCATATTTCCCGTAGCTGAGAATTCTATACAGTCCGGCCATTATGGAATTGTGTATTATCGGTCTGCCTTTATGGACGACAGCATTAATAATAGTTCCGTACCCTGCATGCGAATAAAATGCATTCGAGGAATCCATTGTGATTAGCACCCCGTCTATGTACATTCGTTCCGAAACATCCACATCTTCCCGTTCGCACCAATTGATATATTCGTCATACATTGTCCGTATAATTACATGTCGCTTGACAATCATCGCACCTCCATTGACATAAGCGTCAGGAGACCATTCATCATATTGGAGTTTTCCATGGGGGAATTTATTGTAATTGCATGTGCGCGTAAAAGTACACCAGTCATTCATTCGTTTGTTACGCGATGTGTATTCGAAAACCGGAATCGACAAGCAATCAAAATAATTTCCGTGTCGCTGCATCTTTTCAAACCAGTCGTCTGTAAGAAGAATCCGGTCGTGCAATAAAACGAGATTATTATATCTGGCTTCCTTAATCAACCTGTTCTTTTTGCAAGTAATCGGTATTCTGATATCCCGATACAAATCGGAATCATCCAAAAACCGAACATGAGAATCATCACAAGGGAAAGATGGGCCGCAAATCATCACCTCATACAATGGGATGTTCTGTTTTTCGATAATACTTATAGTTTGAATAACCCTCTCGTTTTGCTTGCCGTTGGTAACGATTCCGAACGACCATTTTTCGATGGAATCATCCTCAGGTAAGGCACATCCTTTCTTTCGCCACACAAATATCAGCCTGCTTCCTTTTTTTTCGTGTTTTTCAAGCAATATCCTCTCCTTAAAAATCTTGGAAACCTCATAAAACAACATGGAAAGTGGCCTTACGTACTTACCCGGAACATCTACGGACAACGGAAAGTAGGAAATCGACAAGGCTCCATCCGGCTTCAGCAGATAATCACATGTTTTCAATACAGACCTGATGAAAGGGTTATGTTCCAAGACCCCAACTATTAATATTTTATCATAACTTTCGGGATACAGTTCGGGATGATTCTTGAAGAAAGGTTTGCACGGATCAAAATCCTTTTCAGTCAAAAAGTCCACGCTCCCCTGTCCGGAAAGATGCCTTTTCCTGACATGGGAGAGAGTCGATGAATTTTCAATTCTCAATATTTTCATTCGAAATCATAAGTTTGGATAATACCTTCGTTTCATAATCTATTACTTTTTTCAGACCGGTTTCCATATCCACCTTCGGATTCCATCCATAAGTATCTCGCGCCATTGCATTATCGCACAGGGAATACTTGTTCACCTCATGTTCCAGTATCTCGTCCTTTATCGGATATGTCCCTTCGTACAGCGACGGATATTTCGCCCAATAATGCCGGGTATCGGCATAGTGGGCGAGAATCTGTTTTCCCATAATCCTACATGCCATTTCGTACATTTCATTGACAGAATAATTTCTGTTCGACGAGACATTCAGACACTCGAAACCGTTTAATTTGGTATGTACCATCAGAGCAAGATCCAGCAAGTCATCGATATAGATATAGTCGCGGCGTTGGGTGCCATCGGAATGGAATACAGGCTTACGATTGAAATACAATTCCCGTATCATATAACCGACAAATGGGGGTTGTTTGCGCAGACAGTCTATGTGCGGGCCGTAAACATTGGCGAAGCGGAGGCATGTTACATTCATGCCGTAGGTACGGCAATAAGATTCTGCAAAACGCTCCGCGCAATATTTCGTATTAGGATATATTAGAGTCGGCACCTTGAAATTGTCTTCCACAGTCGGGAAGGTAATTTCATTTTCGTACATGGCATTCGTCGATGCTTGGATAATCTTTTTTACCCCCCCCCACCGTCTGGATAATTCCAAAATATTGACAAATGCCGTTAAATTCACATCGACCGCATCACACGGATTCGACTGACAATCAGGCAACGGAGCGATCCCTGCAATATTATACACATAGTCAATCTGCTCCGTCTTGAATATATGTTCCATCGCTTTCCGGTCGCGGATGTCCACATTCAGGACTTCATTTACGAAATTATGATCCTCAAATTCGAGATTGTCTTCAGATCCGTAAGAAAAATTGTCCACCAACACCAGAGGTATGCCGGTCGACCACATCCGATGAGCCAGCTGCGAGCCAATGAAACCGGCTGCACCTGTAATTAAAGTTTTCATTTTGACTGTGATATATAGGATTTGTAAAAAGCGATGTCGCCCCAGTCAACGAATGAATTGACGTCAGATGGGCGGAAACTGTGATTGTCCAACAACATCGCATAAATGATATGCGAAATGCGCAGATGTCCGCCCAGACGAACGAGTGATTCATAATAACGGCAGTAATCCTCCACGGATTCAAAACAAACACCGCCGGCATTGAAAAAACGGGAGATGATTTTCTTTTCGATAATGTTCGTCAAATAGGACATATCGTCCACTGCCACATAACTCTTGTTTTGCGGATTGACAAAGGGCAGCGCGTCAAGCGGATACACCGAAACACTGTTATGACGTACCACTTCCCCCTCGAAATAGTTGTCCGCATCCTTGATGAAGATACTGCCCTGCAGTTTGCACCGCTTAACAGTTTCATATACAGTCTCCGCCTGACAGAAAGTCGGTTGATCGAGTTCGACTACCTCTGCCTGCGTTATGCCGAGACGATGGAACTGGATATGCAACAACTCTCCCAACGAGAATTTTCGGCTATGCTTCGCCAGTATCACAAAATATATGGCATCAAACAGCGAAAGGTCCAATCCCATTATAGACTTTACACAGAACTGAATGCCATCCTCGTTGAAATTGAACAAATACGGCATTGTCTGTTCATATTCCGGCCTGTCCGCCGCAATCGGAACAATCAGGTTAAAATTCATCGGTAAGTCTTTTCATAACCGTTTTCAAGTATTCCACGACACGGGAATCCTTCGCATATTGCAGAATGCGCAGAAAGTTCATCAATTGAAATACGGGGTAATATCTTTGATACCATTCGTATTGGGAAAAGCAATCATCAAGTGCGATATCTATTTTCTCAAAAATAATCTTCAGCCGTATTTCATCATACAAGCGCCCGTACATTAGCAACGACCACCCGAAAGCCGTGTCCTGTCTGACTTTCACGATGTCCATCAACGGCGATTCGACAAATGAATCCAAAAAATCTATCAGATAATAGTCACCGTTGCTGAACAGGATGTTGGAAAAGGTCAGATCACCGTGACATACCCCCACAGGGATTGTAAAGTCATCCTTATTCTCCATGAATATCCTTGCAGATCTTTCCAGCAGGAAGGCTATTTCATCATCGCCGTTTATCAACGGATTGGAGATACATTTCGTCCGGACATCCTTGAATTTGTCAACAAGCACGCCACGACCGATGCAGGTCATGGGAGACAAAGCTACCTCCTCCATCAGAAATGATTTCAGCATATCGATAAAATGAGAAATCCGATAAAATCCCGAATATTCGAAATATTCGACAAAATTCATGGAATAGATATAATTCATCTTTACCGAAACCCTATCCCGTGTCCGGCTTATATCCAATATTTCCGGGACCTTGACAAGTGATGACCTATACCTCCTTGAGGCGGCCTGTTGTTTTCTCGCTTGTGCAATCAGGCGAGAAAAATACCCTGTTGAAGACGTACTCTTCTTGATATACAAACCCGATCCCTCGCGCACTATATCAACCGAGCAGCCGGAATGACCTTTTACGTCTATTTTCATTGTTTTGTCTTTCCTGAATTCGGACAAAATCGGAGCGTTCTTCACTACATCCTGATTTTAATGAAAGGGACTCCGCACCGTGCGGCAGCCTGAAAGCCGACCTCTGAATCTTCAAAAACCAAAGCTTGCGATGGAGACACACCGAAATGTTCCAACACCCTTGTATATATTTCCGGAGAAGGCTTCCCCTCTGTGACATCATCTCCTGACAACATCAAATCGAAATCCCCGGCGGCATCGATACTGTCGATAACCTTGATCAGATTTGTACGCCGTGCCGTGGATGCCACGGCCGTACATCCACCACTGCGATGAAAATCGTGGATAAAGCGCAGCAGAGAGATGTTCGGTCGCAAGAGAGAAAAGAAATCGGGATAGAAACGTTCTTTCAATTGTTTAATATGCTCGGATATGGCAACATCCTTGATTCCTGCTTCTTGCATGAATCGGTCGAAACGAAGCCCGAAACAGCGTGCATAAGTCTCCTCGTGCAACTCCAGCCCGACTGCTCCGAATGCCTTTTGATAGGCATTCAGGTTGGCCCGATAGGTATCGACCAACGTACCGTCCAGATCGGATATAATCAATTTGATATTCATACCGTCCGTTTACAAGTATTCTGACAGTTCTTCCGGTGTACCATAGGAACGGTATTCTTCCGCTTCAAACAGATATACCTCCTGCCCATCGTCCAACAGATAGGTGTACAACAATGAAACATAGTACTCCTTTTTCCCACCGGGACCATCAGACATAAGTCTGCGGGCGGCATTCAGAAAACACCGGGAAGAGGAGAAGAAATAGGCACCGCACAGGGCATGGTATGAAATCGGCTCTTTTTCCGCCACCCGTATGACCCGATTCGTTCTACCGTCGGTGGCCGCATAACTGTAACGGGGATCGGTCGACCGGAACGATACCAGCAGACCGCCTTGCGTGGAATTGTCTTTCGACAGAACATTTTCCACTTCCTTATTGAAGTCCTGACATCTGAACTCAAGATCGCAGTCCATGACAAGTACGGCATCCTCTTCGCATAGCGATGGTGCGGCCAAGAGACAGGTCTCGACGGCACCCCTTGTAGTATGCCCGACCGAAAAGATTTCAGCATCCGGAATGAAATTCCTGATCGATGCATCAATGGAGTATCGGTTGATATGTTCTTGACGGACAATGAAAGAATATTTTATGGGGAACAAGCCACCCTCAATACTCGACAAAGCATGTTTGAACAAGGGAATACCCCCTATTTCAATCAGAGGTTTCGGAGTCATCCAGCCCTCGCTCACGAAACGGGAACCTTCTCCCGCCATCGGCATGATTATATGCAAGTTTCTTTTAATGGACATGACACATTATACTAATTCAATGCTTTTAGGGAAATACATTATTCGTTTAGGTAATGATGCCGGTCAGATTTTGAGTATGAAATCGAAAATCGTTTCCGTTCAGTGTTTCAATCGAACCAACAGCTTTTCCATAACACTGTTTTTCACCGCTTTCCTTTCCCTGTTTGTGAGGCCAAGAAACCATATTATCGCGCATAGGCTGATTTCGGTGAACAGTAAATTACATATAAACCGCAATGTCCCTGTAGGCATTATCATGTGGATGGTCAAAGGAACGAAAACCGCACACCCGGACACTATGGCAATCCGCAAATAGACACTCTTGAATAAATCTGAAAACCTGAACGGGATATATGCATGAATGAGCCGAAAGATCTCCAATTGGGCTATGAAATTCAGTAATATAATTGTAATCAGGCACCATTCGACTTTCCCGCTTTAAATAAAAACCATTTGCGTGAAGATTGACAAAAACAATTCTTTGCCTTTTCAGATTAATTCCCATATTTATGAGTTTTTATTGTCGGTATTGAACTCTTTATTTTCTGCACATTGATTTTACCCGGCATTTCTAGTTTTCAGCACTGTTCTTCTCCGCAAGAATGTCAAATAGATTTTCGACATAACATCGAAAAGGAATAAAAACCCGAAGGAGGCGAAAAAAAGTGCTGTACGCCAATACGGATGAAGAACTCTGTGGGGATAGAATAAAATTTTTTTGTTAATTTCAGGATAAAGCTTCGCCCATTTCTTCCGTTCCTTATGGGGAACTCCAATCAGGGCACTTCCATTCAACACCCGGCACTTTACCCTCGCCTTATTATAACCCAGTTCACATGGCAGTACCAACTTATTCTTTAAGGAAAATTGTTCCAACCGTTTTATTACCTCCATTTGGCTTTCTATTGATGAACGGGTTATCGTATGCGTATACGATCCGGGATTCGTCTGTCGATAATGATACATCGCACGAGGGACGTAAGCAATTTTATGACAATAATAAACCAATTGGGTAACAGCCAACATATCTTCCATCACATTTATCCCTTTTACAAATAATTCACAACCGGATTCAAGAGCGGAGGCATATATATAAGACTTAATCATTTTATTCCACAGAACGCCATTATGGGGATAAGTCAAGATGTCAGCCATACACTGAATAGGGTCGTATGGGAAATGTGTCTGCTTCACAATTCTGTGTGTTGCGTATTCTAATTGAAAATCACATCCAACCAAATCGGCATCCATGTCTTCTGCCTCCTTATAGAGTGTTTCATACATATCCGGTTCCACCCAGTCGTCGCTGTCGCAATGAATGATATATTTGCCTGTCGCGTTTTCGACTCCCATCTGCCGTATCGCTCCTACACCTTGATTCACCTTGCAACGGATGATTTTCACCTGCTTCTGCCGATGAGGGTATTCTTCAAGAATGCGCATCAGAATCTCCACACTCCTGTCCGGCGAGCAGTCGTCGATGAATATGTATTCGATGCCCTCGCGGATGGTCTGCCCGAACAGTGAGCGAGCGCAGCGTTCTATGTATTTCTCCGTTCCATAGACAGGAATGATAACCGAAACCAACGTACTATCCATAATCTAATTCATTGTATCAGTAAGACATTCATGGGGTGTTTCCAGAGTACCGGACAGTTTCGTGCCGACTTCCTGCCATTCAGTCAACATCGGCGCGTATGTCATCCGTTGCGCCTCCGTAAAAGATTGATTTTTTTTATCATCCTCCGACCGAAGAAATACAGCCCGCCCCTCGAAAAGCAGAAGGTCGCCACAAGCAGGACGGCGAACAAGCCGATGCCGGACAATCCGTAGACCGCGAAGCACCACCATGAGTCGGTGGGACTGACGGGCAGCAGGCGCAACAGGAAACAGACGATTGCGGCCACGATACAGCCGTATGCCAGATGCTGGAAATATATTTTCACATACCGCTTCAACCCATGCCTGAGGTTTATTCCGAACAGAAAAACAGGTTTCCACACAAGGATGACTATGACTTGGCTAATCAACACCCCGGACAGCACACCGTTCAGACCAAAAAAACCTCCCAACAGTACCGATAGCCCGACATTGAGAGAAGCCTCTGCCACCGGTGCCCAGATGTCAGAAAAAAAACCGTATGCATAGATATAGGAATCCACCGCTTGACGGGAGACCTGAATGAAGAGGCTGGCCGTGATTAACGCCAGGGTCGATACCGGCAACAGGTAGTCCGCGCCAATCCACAATGTGATGAAAGGCTGGACCATCGTCATCATTCCGAAAGTAATGATGGCAGCTAGCACGAACCTCACGCTGAACAACTCCTCGAAAACCGCCATCGTCTTCTCCCCGTTCCCCTCCACAACCAGGTTTCCCACGCTGGCGGTCAGACCGTTTGACAAAGCCATCGACAGACTGTACAGGCCCATCGAAATCAACATATAGTTCCCATACAACGCAACCACAGTCAGGGTTGTGAATGCATATATGATAATCGGGCTGGTCTGTGACAGGGCAAAGCCTCCGATTTTGTGAAAAAACACCTGTTTGATTTTTACCTGAATGATCGGATACTTCGCATTCAGTTCTTTCAATGACAGGATGCACGGTCGCAGGAACGGGTAAGTCCGGCGGATTGTCAGGCTAAGGGTCCACGAGGCCGCCACTGCAAAGATGGCTTCCAGGACGAGCCACCAGACATATCCGTCGTCCAGACATTTCACCGCAAGAATCTGCACCAATGTCTTCGCCAGAATGACCGACTTGTAGCTGTATTGAATCTTGTACTCTTTTTGGTCCGCCGAAAGGAGGACTTGCCTGTAGTTTACAAAATAACCCAACAACGCGCTGAACAGCAGGACTCCGAAGGTGGCATAGGCATACCACAGCGGAAATGGCGTCTTGGCAAAAATCCATGGGAAGAAGCACATCAGCAAGCCGGCTCCCGCAATGACAATGTATGCGATATGACGGTAGAGCTTGCCTTGCAGGGCGGCAATTTCGCTTATGGCCTGTTCGTCCTTGTCGTAGAACGGCTTGTAAAGCGAGAAGCCCACTGCAGCTCCGATGCCGAGTTCTGCAAGGTTAAGAAACTGCAGCAGATTGGTTGCGGTGGTATTCAAACCGAGAATCTCCGTACCGAGGCAGTCGAGAAATATCTTCCTCGAAAAGAATTGCAGGACGAGACTGATGAAATAAAACACCAATGCCACGCTGCTGTTCCTTATGCTTTTTGCTGTTCGCGATTCGGATTGCATTTTGATCGCTTATTTTTCCAAGAGTCCCCTTTATCACTCGTCATCCTCTTCCCGGGAAGGCATCCGGTCGAAATGATTGCGATTCTTGATTCTACCCCTGTTGACGAAGATGACTGCTGGCTGTCCCGTCGCCATCTTCCATCATCCTTTCCGGGTTTCCTCCGTTGTCTTCTCAATTTTAATCGTTATACCTGTTTTTGTCGGAAGTATCGGGACGGCAAGGGGCAGCCTCATGTGCTTTCCGCGCGAGATGGCGGATGAGTTTCCTGTCGTAGTAGATGTGGTTGCCGTTCTCGTCGTGCCACTCCCTCTCGTCATATTCTTCGGGCGAGAGGGGCTTATGGTGTTTCACTATGATGACAAGCAATACCACCATCGCTATCACCGTGAACAGGGCGATATATCCGATAGCCGTCATTTTTCCTTGAAATTATCCTGTTTTTTTCTCGGATTTTGGCTTCGCCCCCCCATGAGCACGTAATTCAATACGGCACCCGCCTTGACTTGATTCACCGGCTTTTATGATTGAATTTTCACCTGTCCATCATCTTCCTGACTTTGGCGAACCATTTCGAGTGCCCGACATGGGTCCAGTCAC
>ULPN01006218.1_pt1 | contig 10751 bp, 7 predicted proteins | sample 1953641 | NCBI WGS metagenome assembly ULPN01 (sample SAMEA4835633, study PRJEB28245) | human gut metagenome | biome: gut microbiome; material: fecal sample | place: Denmark | collected 2008
CCGCCTTGCGTGCCTTGTCGGTCTTGCACTCCTGAATGAAGCGGACTTCGCCGGCCGGTATGCCGTAGTCCTCCGTCAGCTTCCGCTTTATCTCGCTGTACACGTTCCACCCTTCACCCGGCTGATACGTCCCCAAGTCCGAGAATACGAACTGCGTGCCTTTCTGTGCGTCGTATCTGTGGTAATACTCCGCTATCATCTTGGCGCAGTGGCTCGCCTTGTTGTCGGGGTGGTCTTCGTAGTTCGGGTCTATCATGCGCATATCCAGTGCCATCTTGCGGGCGTAATCGGTGGCGATGAGCATCTTCGCCTTCTCCTCCGTTTCCGACAGCGGCAGTCTGCTCAGCAGTGTCGCATCGCCCGTTTTGGCAAATTCCATCAACTGCTTGATGAAATACTCCTGGTCGGGCGTGGGCGGTATGTGGTGCAGTATCTCGTTCTTGTGCGGACGGTCCACGCCCACATCCTCCGCCGTGCGGTAGTCAGTGATTTCGTTGTAGAAGGCGGCAAGCTCCGGCACCTTGATGAAGTAGCGGAAACGCTCCTTCTGCACGATGTTGTTCGTCACGTTGAACTCGAAGTCAGTGGTTTTCTTGGCGAAAATCGCCGCCCACGCATCGAAGCAGCGGATGTCCTGCCTCTCCAGCTCTTTCGGACGCAGGTACTTGAAGAGCAGGTACAGCTCCGTCAGCGAGTTGCTGATGGTCGTGCCCGAAAGGAACGTAGCCCCCAAGTCCTTGCCCGTCCGCTCCTGTATGGTGCGGATGGCAAAGAGCATGTTCAGGGCTTTCTGGCTTCCTTCCGAGTTTCCCAACCCCGCCACACGGTCATGCCGGGTGTTGAAAGTCAAGTTCTTAAATTGGTGCGATTCGTCAATGAAGATGTGGTCGATGCCCATCTGCTTGAAATCCGCCACATCGTCCGTGCGTGACTTGATGGCGTATTCCACTTTTTCCAGTTTTGCTTCAAGGTTGTGCTTGCGCTTCTCCAGCCCTTTCAGCATCGCCCGCGACACATTTTTGCCCTGCTGACGCAGCACTTCGAGGTTTTCCTCCACTGTATCAAGTTCCGCCTGCAGGATGCGCTGTTGCAACTCCGGACTTTGCGGTATCTTCCCGAACTGGTCGTGGCTCATGATGACACAATCGTAATCGTTGTTCCTGATGTTGTTGAAGAAACGCACGCGGTTGGCGGTGGAAAAGTCCTTTTCCGATGCATACAGGATGCGGGCGTTCGGATAGGCGGACTGATAGGTGGCTGCAATCTCCGCCACATTCGCCTTCAAGCCGATAATCATCGGCTTATTCGCCAGTTTCAACCGCTTCATTTCATGCGCTGCAATGCACATTATCAGCGTTTTACCGGTTCCAACCTCATGGTCACAGATCCCGCCTCCGTTCTGCTTCAGCATCCATACGCAGTCCTTTTGCGAGGGATATATGCTCTTGATTCCCCGGCTTGCCAGCCCTTTGAGATTGAGGTCGGGAAAGGTCTGGTGGCTTCCGTCATACTTCGGGCGCACGAAACAGTTGAACTTGCGGTTATACATCGTCACGAGCCTCTCCTTGAACTGCGGAGACTGCTCTTCCAGCCATTCGGAGAACCCACCCCGGATTTCGTCAATCTTGGCGTTGGCGAGCTGTATGCCCTCGCTGTCGCGCACCTTGATGTCGTTGCCGTGCTCGTCCTTGCCGATGGACTTCATCATGTCCGGGCAGGTGTTGTGCAGGGCGTGCTTCAGCAGGTGCATACCGTCGTAGTGGCGGTAATAGCCCTTCACCAGAAACTCGTCCGTGATTTTCATGGTACGGTAGCCGCAAGCCACCGAGAACTCGTCCATGCTGGCGGAATAGGCGATTTTCACGTCCGTTTCAAACAGGTGGCTCATATACGAGGCGTACACGCCCGTGGGAATCCATCGTTCACCGAAGTTGAAGTCGAGGTCTTCAAACTCAATCCGCTGCGGTTCGGCTTCTTTCAATGCTTCCAGTGCCTCCTTCACTTCAGGCATATGTTCATTTTCGGGATTGGCATTTATCCAATTTTCGATTCGTTCCGCCTTCTCTATCACGTTCCCGGCGATGAACCTGTCCTTGATTTCGTAACCGGTTACGAGCGGGTTGTAGAAGATGCGCCCTTTCAGGGCTTGGAGCAGTTCCTCCTCCGTGCCGTCGGTTATCTCCCTCATATAATCGAGATCGACCGTTCCGAACCGGTTGAGCGATGCTGCAAGCGCTTCCTCCGGTGTCCCGGCATTCACGGCGGACTCCACCCCGAAGGATACGGGGCGTTCAAAGATGTCCGCCTTCACAAACCTGCCGCCCTCCGCACGTTCCAGCGAAAGGACATCGCGTCCGCCGGCATCCATCATCACCAGTTTCACATTCTGCTTGGCATTCAGGTTGCCGTAGCGCATGACAAATTCATCGTAGCAGGTGTTCAGGTGTTCACGCCACTGGGGATTTGCCTCGTGTCTGTTCGATTCATAGCGGTACAGCCTCTCGTATGCGTCACGGACTGATACATACAGCAGTGCCTTTTCTTTCTGATAACCGGTCAGTCCGATCGGCTGGAATGTCGCACCGTAGGGAGTGATGTCTTTCAGATACCCGATGTCGCGTGCCCTGTTTGCCACCAGCGACCCTTCACGCAGGTGCATTTCAGGCGTGCGGTGATAGGGACGCGGTTTCATATCCAAGACTTCCTCCTGCTTTTTCACCTCCGTATCGTGTTCCGCCTGTTGTACGGTGGGTGCTTTCGATTGTTCCTGCCTGTGCCGTTCCGCCACTTGCCGAAGAGCCTTGCGCTTTTCAGGTGTCATATCCATCATCATTTCATAGAAACCGTTGATGGGCGGATTGTCTTCCCAGTTAATGGAAGCATAGATGTCGTCTGGATCGCTTTGCTTATCCGCTTCCTCCACTTCCTTTTTCTCGTCCGTTTTCTTTTCAGCCGGAGAAACAGAGGTGGTATGCGGAGGTATATTCGTAACCTTCGGTGTAACCTGCACTTTCGGTTTGGACGCGGTACGCTTTGCGGCACTTTCCTTTTTCGCTGCCTTTTTCTTCTTGGAAGCTTCCTCCTTGCTGACTTCTTCGGTCATTCCCAAAAGGTCAAGCAGGGAGAGCTGCACACCGTCCGAATGCTTCATCGGGCGGTGTGGCTCTATCTCCGGCTTTTCGTCTGTGGGCTGTGGCGTTACTTCTTCCGGTTTTGCCACCGTTTCGGAGTTCGTTACATTTTCAATATGCGGCTGTATTTCGGGAGTGGAGACAATTTCACCTTCCGTGCTTTTACTTTGCGCAGGATGAAGACTGTGCCTGTCATACAGTTTCTTGTCAAACTTTAGCATTTCAATGCTTAAATGCTCCCGCAAGTCCTCCGCCATCTGTTCAATGTCGCCCCGGTGCATGATTTTATAGGCAGGTTTCCCGTAAGGGTCTGTACTTCTTATTAGGTCGGAATGGGGAATCATGCCGATGCTGCCGACATATCCGTTCTCGAAACTGCCGATCGGGGTCTTCCCTGTCTGTATGAACATTTCCTCATAATCATACAGTTCCCGTTTCTTTCCGCTGTTCTTTTGCAGGATGATCAGGTCGCTGCCCACTTCCGTGCCTGCGTTGTCCGTGAAAAGATTGTTCGGCAGGCGTGCGACACCCACCGGATTGGCATGTTTCATCATATACTCGCGTATGGGCGCGTTGGATGGAGCATCCAGCACCCCTTGCGAGGTGATGAACGCCACAATGCCGCCCTCGCGCACCGTGTCGAGGCTCTTCAGAAAGAAATAGTTGTGTATCGTCTTCGCGGCGGAACGCCTTGCAGGGTCGTGGCTGCCCGTAAACTCCGGGTCAAACACCGCCACATCACCGAACGGAATGTTGGAGATGACAAGGTCGAAGTAGCCGGTAAACGGCTTTTCTATCTTCTCGAATCCCTGCACCCGCACTTTCTGATCGGGATGCAGGTGTTTCAGAATCCGGCCCGTCATCAGGTCTTTTTCAAATGCCATTATATCGGCATCCGGCTTGTAGCCCAGCACCGCATCCACGAATGCGCCCATGCCTGCCGAGGGTTCAAGCACACGGTCGGGGCGTATGCCGTGCCCGTGCAGCACGTCGGCAATCGCATCGGTTATTTCCGGCGGAGTGTAGAAGGCGGTCAGTACGGACTGCTTCATCGCGTCCATGTACCGCTTGTATTCCATTTCGTCACGGCAGTTCTCGCGCACCAGTCTGTGCAGCTCCACCGTAGGGGCAAACAGTTCGAGGTCTGATTTCGCCCAATGGACGGCATCCGTCAGTTCCTTGGCGGGGTTCAGTATGCACTTCAGCCCTCCGAAGCCGCAGTAACGCTCCAGCAGCAGCCTTTCGCGTGCGGTGGGGGTACGCTGTTCCCTGTCAAGGATGAATGCCGTCCGTATCGCCTCGATGTTGTCCCGTAATCTCTGCTTGCGGTTAAACGCCATACTCTTCGATGTAAAGTACGACGGCTCCCGTCAGCTCCGTGCGCAGCAGGTCGTAGTCGGGCGACAGGGCGAAGTTGTCGTCCGAGAGGTCGTAAATGGAGAACACCGCATCCACGAGCGGAAGCAGTCCGGCAATGAAGCCATCCTGCTTATCCTCCGGCACATCATCGGCAAACTCGCTTTCCACGACTTCGCGGAGGATGGCATGCTTGGAGTAGTGAAGCCCGCGCAGCAGGATGTTCATTGCCAGTTCCTGTGCGCCCTCGGTGGGATAGCCGTCAAGCCGTGCCTGTTCATACGTTTCGGCGGCGCGGTCGGCACGCTCACGGATAAAGGCGGTATCGGTTGCCTGTTCAAACCGGTTGTTGCGGAGGTAGTCAAGCAGGTACAGACCGTAATAGGAAAAGTCGGTCTGACCCTCGTTTTTCTTCTTGTTGTTCATTACTTTGGAATTTAGTGGATGAATGAATGGGATAATCATATTTGAGGAAGGAAGAAAAAAGGCACTCGGTATCCCTCCGAGTGCCACCACTAAATCCAAAGTATGAGTGTAATCCGGTATCGAAGAACAATCCATTACTCTGAACCAGTGGCAAAGTTAGCGCAAAAATCCGATTAAGCGAAACAAATGAAAATCATATTTACATTTGTGAGCGTGAGGATTTTATTCAAATCGAAGACAATACGAAATAAACCCGTTTATTTCTATTGCCCGGATGCAGCCTGACTTATCAAAAGTTACTATTATTTCTTCCGTCCTGAAAATTTCTTGGTCGTTTTCCTTTCTGGGAACACAAAAGTCGTATTGAACTCCCCGTCAAAGGCAACGATGGCATCAAAGCTTTTGCCCTGCTTGCTCTTGAAGCCTTTTAGCAGTTTCGTGTGCCCTTCGGTAAGCAGGTCTTTGATCTCGTCATCGGAAAGGGTGCGGTTCGCTTTCTGTCGGAAAACGGGCAGTCCGCACTCCGCATTGTCGCAACGGACGACCTTGCCGTAGAACTGCATCGTTCCCGTTCCGCACTTGGGACACTTGCAGCCGGAATCCTTGCGGGCGAAGAGCTTGTCGCATGAGAGCAGTTCCGAGGTAATCTCCCTCGTGTACGCCTCTATCTCCTTGCGGAAGGTATCGGCGGGCAGCTCCCCGCGCTCGATGCGTGCCAGTTCCTTTTCCCATTCGCCTGTCAGGGCGACATCGGCGATGCGCATCGTCTTCACTATCGAATAAAGAGCAAGCCCTTTTTCGGTAGGCACGAGCGATTTCTTGCAGCGTTCCATATAGCCGCGCTTGAAGAGTGTTTCGATAATCGCCGCACGGGTGGCGGGCGTGCCGATGCCGCAATCCTTCAATGCCTGACGGAGCGCGTCGTCCTCAATCTCCTTGCCTGCCGTTTCCATAGCCGAAAGCAAGGTCGCTTCGGTGTGCAACGGCTTGGGTTTGGTCTTTCCCTCCGTGATCGAGCAGCCTTTCAGTGTCAGCGTGTCGCCTTCCTGCCAGTTGGGGATGGAGATTTCCTCCTTGTCCTCCTCGCCATAGACCGCACGCCATCCGGCTTGCCTGATGACACTGCCTTTTACCGTGAACTCCGCTCCGGCACACTCCGCTGTAACAGTAGTGGTGTCCTTGACACATTTCTCCGAGAAAGCCTCTATCATGCGTCCGGCTATCATCTGATAGACGGTGTTGTCCTCTTTGGAGAGGAACAGCGGCTTCTCGCCCGTAACAAGCAGGGCATGGTGGTCGGTCACTTTGCCGTTGTCCACACTGCGGCGTGCCGGCTGCGCTTTCGCCTGCACCTTGCCTTTCCATTCGGGCATCGCACCGATGAAGGCAAGCAGTTTGGGTATTTCGGAGAACACATCTTCGGGAATGTACCGGCTTCCCGTTCTCGGATAGGTGATGAGTTTCTTCTCGTAGAGCTTCTGTGCGATTCCAAGCGTCTGCTCCGCCGTGAAGCCATGCTTGGCGTTGGCCTCTTTCTGGAGTGTGGTCAGGTCGAACAGGAGTGGAGTTTCTTCCGTCTTTTCCTTGCGCTCTACTTTTGTGACGGTGGCTGTGCCTTCTTCTCTTACTTTATTATATAGTGCCGTTGCCGGTTCTTTCTCTTTCCATTTCTCGGACGAGGAGAATTTCACTGTCCCGTCACTACTGCCGTCCACGGCAAAATGGAGCTGCCAGAAGGCTTCGGGCGTGAAACGGCAGTTTTCCCAATAACGTTCACACACCATTCCCAATGTGGGGGTCTGCACACGTCCGACGGAATATGTGCCGTATCCGGCGGCGATGGTGAGTGCCTGCGTGCCGTTGATGCCCACGAGCCAGTCGGATTCACTTCTCGCTTTGGCGGCAAGGAAAAGGTTATCATACTTGCTTCCGTTTTCGAGGTTACGCAGTCCTTCACGGATGGCCTTGTCGGTAAGCGAACTTATCCAGAGGCGGACGAACGGGGTGGAACATCCGATATAGTGGTAGAGGTATCGGAAGATAAGCTCTCCTTCGCGCCCGGCATCGGTCGCCACGACTATCTGCTCGCTTTCGTTGAAAAGGCGGGCGATGACCTTGATTTGCGCCGTCACGCCGCTGTCGGGCTTGTAGCCCTTCTCCGTCTTGGTCTGACGGGGGATGAGCGTGAAGGTTTCGGGGATGACGGGCAGGTTGTCACGGACGAATCCGCGCACACCGTAGCCGTCAGGCATGGCAAGCTGGACGAGGTGTCCGAACGCCCATGTCACGGCATAGCCGCCTCCCTCGAAATAACCTTCCTCTCTCTTTGTCGCGCCCACGATGCGGGCGATTTCACGTGCCACACTGGGCTTTTCTGCAATGATTGTCTTCATTTTTCTTGTTGTTTGATTGTTTTTTTCTTACTTCGGATTTTTTGGATTTAGTGGCGGGCTTGGGGATATTATATCTTCATGCCCTTGCCCGTCCTTTTTTGTTGATTTTCCTGCTGCCGTTGCTGGTTATTGTCTTTCGGGGCGGTCTGTCCTTTCTGCAACGGCTCATTCAGGTTCTTGGTCGCCTCGTTGGTCTTGCCCTCGTTGTTCACGGCCACCTGCGTGCGGCTCTCGTTGCTTGGGGCGACCTGCTGCGCGTTGTCGGGATTGGTGTCGTAGCGGTACGGGCGTCCCTTTTCCGGGTTGAACTTGATGTACATCGTAGCATGGAAGCCCTGCTTGTCGGTCACGTTCTCCAGCTTCACGGCTTTACCCGCCACATAGTCGGCTTTCTGCTGGTCGGTGAAGCTCACGCCGCTCCATTTGCTGATGGGGCGGATGCTGCCGTCCTCGTTGGTCCATGTGTTACGGCGTTGCTCCTTGTTCGTGCCGGCGGCATTTTCCGTACCTTGCGCCTGCGCTTGTGCTTGGGTGGGATTCTCCTTGGCTTCCTGCGTCTGTGCGGTACGTGGCGACCTGCCGGTGCCCGGCACGAACTCCACACCGCGCTGTTCCACGTTCACTTGCAGGGTGGTGACGAACTTCCTGCCGTCCTTGCGCTCGATGAGCTTGTCGCACACGGGCAGCCCGGCACGGAGCATGTCCTGCTCTTGCTTGGTAATTTCCGTGTTGCCGATGCGCTCCGGTATGCGCACCTTGCTTGCCGGCACATCCGTAATCTCGTTCGTCTTGCGGTCGATGCTGACAAATGAGGGGATAATCTCGCCCGTTTCCCTGTCCACGAGGTCCACGACCCTGCCGAGGTTGCCCGTCTCGCGGAGGTTCTTGCGGTCCTCGTCGGAGAACTTGTGTTCCTTGTACTCTTCCAGTTTCTGCTCCTTGCGGATGAAGTGCGGCACAAGGCTGACATTGCCCTCGCCGTCCTTTCTGAAGGAGAGGCGGGCGTCCAGCTCGAATGCCTCGCCGCCGAAATTGGGCGTGACCTTCACCAAGTCTGATTTACCGTAGTTGAGCATCTTCTGAAGGTCGCCGGACTTTTCAAGCTCGTCGCGTTTCACGCCCCAACGCTCTTCCAGCTCCTGCCAGTTGATTCTGTTCTCGTCGATGGGCTGGTAGCCCTGTCTGCCCTGCGTCTGCTGCGTGGCTTCCTGATTCTGTTCTTGTTTCTGTTCCATTTCTTCTTGATTTTTAGGCTCTTCCTGATTTTCTTTATTTCCCTGATCGGGTTGTTGTTCTTCTTGTTTTTGCTGTTGCTGTTCCTCCTGCACTTTCTGCTCGTAGCCGGAAGTGTCCACCTTGTGGGGTGCAAGCAGTTCACTGTAGGCTTCGGGGTTCTTCAGCAGCTCCTTCATCACTTCCAGCAGATTGTCGGCCTGCTCTGCCGCAACCCGGTAGAAACCGAAGCGGCTGGGTTCCTTGCACTGGCGGAAGAAGTTCCTGAAGAAGTTGTCCAGCACGTCTCCGTGCCGGTCGAATTGCAGGAAACTCTGCGCGTTCTCCGCCTTGGCGGGGGTGCGCTTGGGCGTGCCGTCCGCATTCAGTCCGGCTACCACGCTGATCTCGCCCGTCTTCTCGTCACGGACAATCAGCACGTCCTTTTCGTCTTTTTTCTTTGCCATCTGATTAAATTTTAATTGGTTATTTATTGAACATATTGCGGATGCGTGCCTTGTAGAACTCGATGTCGTTCTGCCGGAAGTCCTTCACATGTTTGGAAAGGAAATCCAACACGTCCGTTTCGCTGTAATAGGTTTTCTTGCCCAAGGTCTTGTAGGAGAGTGCGCCCTCACTGCGGTAGCGTTGCAGGGTGCGCTTGCTGATCTGGAGGAGCATGCACAGGTCCTGATTGTCGAAAAGGCGGATGCCTTCGGACAGGGACGGCGGTTGTTGCCCCTGCGCCTTCATAGCCAGCAGAAGCTCGTCCTGACGGTCGAGGCGTTCGAGGATTTTTTGCATCCATCCCTCGAAACTGTTGCGGGTAAGCAGTTCCATAGCTCATTTCCTCCTTCCTTTGTCGGTTTTCTTGCCGCCCGTCCGCAACGAATAGTTGTGCAGCAGGGCTTCCACTGTTTCTTCCTTGCTTCTGACCGTGTTTCCTTCCAGCAATCTTTGCACTTCGGAGAGGCGGTAACGGCAAGTGCCGCGTACTATCACATATTCTATGCGATGGCCGTCCCTCATCCGTTGCAGGGTACGGGTACTCACGTTCAGCAGTTCGGCGGCTTGTGCCGTATTGAGCAGGCGGTCTTTCGTTTCCGCCTCCTTCCGCCGTCGCTCTTCTTTCGCTTCGCGGACATATCCTGCTATCTCCGCTATCTGTTCCAGCATAGTCCGGTATGCGGAACTTTCAATCGTTATCACTTTCATATATGCGCTTGTTTTATTGTTTCTGCGGCAAAGTTCGGCAATGGAAAAGGGCGGCTTTAACAACTCACTACGTGACTCACGTAAGATTTTTATGAAAAAGGCTCCGCAACCCGGACAATCGGCGCAGCAAGCTGCCATTCAGACAAAACCGATGGGCGTTTCAGCCCGTGCCGTTACCTTTGCAGCAAATTCAAAAATCGTTTTGTATATGGAAATAGTATCTATCGAGAAAAAGACCTTCGAGGAAATGGTGGCACAAACGGATGCCTTCGTGGAGAAGGTCGCCGCCTTGCAGCGCAAGGGGGATGCCAAAAGGCTCGGCAAGTGGCTCACGGGCGAAGAGGTTTGTGGGCAGTTGAGAATCAGCCAACGCACGTTGCAGAAACTGCGTGACAGGGGCTTTATCGGTTATTCGCAAATCGGCTTCCGTTTTTACTACAAGCCGGAAGATGTGAAAAGGCTCATCCCGCTTATCGGTACGATTTGCCCCACTGACAGATAGCCTTGTCTGACTTAAAACGGATATGATTATGAACGAAGACAACAATGTTATCACGATGGATTGTGAATCAGTAGCCGTATTGCTGCAAAAGATGCGGAAGGAATCCAAATGGCTCTCCGATTTTTTGGAAAGTTACCGTCCGCCATTGGATGGGGAGCGATACCTGACGGACAAGGAAGTGGCGGAGCTGCTCCGCGTGAGCCGCCGCACCTTGCAGGAATACCGCAACAACAGGATATTGCCTTTTATCCTGCTGGCAGGAAAGGTGCTTTATCCGGAATCGGGACTGCGCGAAGTGTTGGAAGCAAATTATAGAAAACCGCTGAAAGTGTGAGATAAGGCGGCTGTATGCACAAAGAGGAAACGGACAACCCCAGTCGTGGAGCTGTCCGTTTCCTCTTTGTGTTGTCGGCATCATCAATGTCTTTGTGTGTTCAGCAATACCGGTTGGCCTTGTGGATGAGCATCACGTATGCCTGCTGCTTTTCTTTGGCAAGAGCCTTCTCCACCAGCCAC
>ULPN01000025.1_pt1 | contig 10628 bp, 10 predicted proteins | sample 1953641 | NCBI WGS metagenome assembly ULPN01 (sample SAMEA4835633, study PRJEB28245) | human gut metagenome | biome: gut microbiome; material: fecal sample | place: Denmark | collected 2008
CAAGGTGCCGGTGCTGCTTTTTGCAGCAGGTCGTGACCACATGGTGGATAACGATGCGATCGCGCGGTTTGCGGAGGGGACGGAGCGGACAAAGCTTTTCTTTATGCCGGATTCCAGACATGAGATTTTTAATGCGGATGAGCGGACGCGTGCGAAATATTATGATGAAATATTCCGCTTTATTAAGGAAGAAGAGGTAAAAGATTATGAAAACGAAAATGAGCAGACTCGAAAAATTCTGGGTACTGTATGACGTCGGAAATTCGGCGTTCACACTGCTGGTGTCGACGATTATACCGATCTACTACAAAAACATGGCGTCCGCAAACGGCATCAGCGCATCGGACTCCACCGCATATCTAAGCTACGCCATCTCGATCTCCACGCTGATTGTGGCGGTTTTAGGACCGGTGCTTGGTGCGGTCGCCGACAATAAGAACCGCAAGAAGCCGCTGTTTACATTTTTCATGATGATGGGAGTGCTCGGCTGTGCGGCGCTTGCGATTCCAAGGACCTGGATTCTGTTCCTTGCCATTTTCGTAATTGCAAAAGTCGGATTCTCCGGAAGCCTCATTTTCTACGATTCCATGCTTGTGGATGTCACGACGGATGAGCGGATGGATGAGGTGTCCTCCCAGGGCTATGCGTGGGGATACATCGGAAGCTGCGTGCCGTTTGTGGCGAGCCTCGGTCTGATCCTCGGCGCGGACGCAATCGGCATTTCCGGCACGGTTGCGATGATGATTGCATTTTTTATCAACGCGGCATGGTGGGTGGTTGTGACACTCCCGCTGCTGCGGAACTATCAGCAGAAATACTATGTAGAAGCGGGCGGCACCGATGTGCGCGGGATCTTTTCCAGACTCGGCAAAGTCTTTGCGGAGATCCGGGATGACAAAAAGGTGCTGTGGTTTCTGGCAGCGTTTTTCTTCTATATTGATGGCGTGTATACCATCATCGAGATGGCGACCTCCTACGGAAAAGACGTCGGAATCAGCGACACCAGCCTTCTGATGGCATTGCTGCTCACGCAGGTCGTCGCATTCCCGTGCGCGATTCTGTTCGGAAAACTGACCCAGCGCTTTGCATCTTCAAAACTCATTTCGGTCTGCATCGGTGCATACTTTGCGGTTGCGGTCTATGCGCTCTGGCTGGATGCGGCGTGGAAATTCTGGATGATGGCAACGTTTGTCGGTGTATTTCAGGGAGCCATCCAGGCGCTCTCCCGTTCCTACTATGCCAAGATCATCCCGAAGAAAAAGTCGACGGAGTATTTCGGCATCTTCGATATTTTTGGAAAAGGAGCTTCCTTTATGGGAACGATGCTGATGGGAATCACCACGCAGCTGTTTGATACATCAAGAGCCGGTGTGGCAGCGATCGCCGCTATGTTTGTTGTGGGATTTATCTGCTTTCAGATGCAGCGCCGGTGCATGGAGGGGGAGACGTCACAGAGCGGTGCGATGGGAGGCGCAGCGGGTTTTGCCAAAGAATGATTCTAAAAAGAAAAAGAAGCGAATAGAAATAAAGGAAAAACAAAACGGAGAACAAAAATTGCCGAATGAGGACCTGTTGAGTGAGAAACTGTTACAGCCGATGGTGCAGCTATCCTATGCCGCTGCCATGGATCTCGTACAGGCACGATTAAGACTGATCAATGCTGACCTGACGGAACAATGCCACCGCCAGGTCATTCGCAATATGTCCTGCCGCATCAAGACGCCGGACAGCGTCACCAAAAAACTCAAAAAGAAAGGGCGGGAAGTCTCTTTTGAGGAGGCGGTGCAGACTCTCAATGACATCGCCGGCATCCGGGTCGTGTGCTTTTTCTGTGACGACATCTACCGGATTGCGGATGCCATCAAGAAGCAGAAGGATTTTCATATTATCAAGGAAAAGGATTATGTGAAAAATCCCAAGAAGAGCGGCTATCAGAGTATTCATGTGATTGCGGGTGTTCCGGTGACGTACAATGACACGGTCACGGAGATCCGGGTGGAGATTCAGATCCGCTCGTTTGCGATGGATTACTGGGCAGAGCTGGACACGCAGATGTGTTATAAGAAGGATGCCGGCCAGATCGCCAATGTGGAGCGCGAGACGCGCGGCTACTCGGACGTGATCGCAAAGGTGGACAATAAGATGTTAGAGCTGCGCCGGCAGATTGAAATGATGTGACAGGATTTTTACACAGGTTTTACATAAGTGCTCTTCTGCATTTTACATTCCTCCCGTAAAGTAAACCATGTTCTAAGAAACGAGGTAAAAGAAAAAACGGAGAAGAGATTCCGTAAAATTGAATGGAGGATTCAAAATGAAGAAGAAAGTAATGTGTATGTTATTGACAGGTGTTATGGCAGCGAGCATGTTCGCAGGATGCGGCAGCAGTGAGACAGCAGACACCACCACAGACGCAGCAGCAACCACAGATGCAGCAGCTACCGCAGACGCAGCAGATACCACAAGCGAAGCTGCACCGGCAGAGAATGCAGATTTTGATCATACATCAGCAATCGCCGTATATTCCCGTGAGGATGGTTCCGGCACAAGAGGAGCATTCATTGAGCTGTTCGGTGTGGAAGAAAAAGATGAGAGCGGTGAGAAAGTGGATAATACCACAGAGGAAGCGATCATCACCAACAGCACGGACGTTATGCTCACATCGGTAGCAGGTGATACCTACGCAATCGGTTATGTATCTCTCGGTTCCTTAAACGACACGGTAAAGGCAGTGAAGATCGACGGAGCAGAGGCTACCGTAGAGAACATCAAGAGCGGCACCTACAAGATCGCAAGACCGTTCAACATTGCAACAAAGGGCGAGGTCAGCGAGGCTGTACAGGATTTCATCAACTACATCATGAGCGGTGACGGACAGAAAGTAATCTCCGACAACGGTTATATCGGAGATGATTCCGCAGCAGCATTCGAGTCCAATGGAGCAGAAGGCAAAGTCGTAGTCGGCGGTTCCTCTTCCGTATCTCCGGTAATGGAGAAACTGATCGAGGCTTACAAGGCAGTCAATGCAAACGTGGAGATCGAGCTTCAGACAAGTGATTCTACCACAGGTATGACCGGCGCAGCAGACGGCACACTTGACATCGGTATGGCTTCCCGCGAGTTAAAGGATTCCGAGACAGAGGAAGGACTTACCGCAACGAAGATCGCCATGGACGGTATCGCAGTGATCGTAAACCAGGAGAACCCGGTAGAGGATCTCTCCTCTGACACTGTAAAGGGTATCTTCACGGGCGGAACAACAACCTGGGATGCAGCAAACTAGGACGGACAGCTGAAAATAGCATAGCAGGACGGACCGGGGGAACAGAATGTTCTTCCGGTCCTTTCGTGGAACATACACGTTATTTAGGAAAACCTGTAAATGGAGGCTCTGATGAAAAAAAGAGAGAAGATCATGGAATATGTATTTCTGCTGGCTGCGGTCATCTCCATCGTGGCGGTGGCGCTGATCTGCATATTCTTATTTGCAAACGGAATCCCGGCAATGAAGAAAATCGGATTTGTGGAATTCCTGACCGGAACCAAGTGGAAGCCGGGAAACAATAAATTCGGTATTTTCCCGATGATACTGGGAAGTATCTACGTCACCGGAGGCGCGCTGATCATTGGTGTGCCGGTCGGCGTGCTGACATCTATTTTTATGGCAAGATTTTGTCCGGAAGGACTGTACAAGCTCTTAAAGCCGGTCGTGAACCTGCTGGCGGGCATTCCGTCCATCGTATACGGATTTTTCGGACTGGTTGTGCTCGTACCGTTCATCCGGGAACATTTTAAGAACAGCAACGGACAGAGTATTCTCTGTGCGTCGATTCTTCTGGGAATCATGATCCTGCCGACCATCATCGGAGCGTCCGAACCGACGATCCGCGCAGTGGAGCAGAGTTATTACGAAGGAGCGCTGGCGCTCGGGGCAACGCATGAGAGAAGTGTCTTTACTGTCGTGGTACCGGCGGCAAAATCCGGTATACTGGCTGCGGTCATCCTCGGCGTCGGACGTGCACTCGGAGAGACGATGGCGGTCATGATGGTCGTGGGCAACCAACCGCGTGTCCCGAACAGTATTCTGCAGGGCGTCCGCACACTGACGACGAACATTGTCATGGAGATGGGCTATGCGACGGATCTGCACCGTGAGGCGCTGATCGCTACTGGCGTGGTGCTGTTTGCGTTTATTCTGATTATCAATCTGTGCTTCTCGGCAATCAAGCGAAGCGGAAAGGAGTAGGGGATGGAGCAGATAAATCCGATCAACAAAGTAACACTGAAAGATAAAATGAAATCCTATACCAGACATCCGGGCTCTTTGATCCTGCTGCTTCTGGTTCTGACTGCAGCCGCGCTCACGGTGGTGACGCTGCTTTTTCTGGTGGGCTACATTCTCATCAGCGGTATTCCGTACTTAAAGCCGAGCCTGTTTGCGCTACATTATAATTCGGACAACGTGTCCATGCTTCCTGCCATCATCAACACGGTGGAGATGGTCGTGGTCTCACTGCTGTTTTCCGTGCCGTTTGGCGTGGGAGCGGCAATCTACATGATCGAATATGCCAGAAAGGGCAATAAATTCGTGGAGGTTGTCCGCTTGACCGCGGAGACGCTGACCGGTATTCCTTCCATTATCTATGGTCTGTTCGGTATGCTGTTTTTCAACATTGCACTGCACTGGCGTTATTCCATGCTCTCCGGAGCGGCGACGCTTGCCATCATGGTGCTGCCGACAATTATGAGAACCACGGAGGAGGCGCTTTTATGTGTGCCGGATTCCTACAGAGAGGGAAGCTTCGGACTGGGCGCCGGAAAACTGCGGACAATTTTTAAGATTGTGCTTCCGGCAGCAATCCCGGGAATTCTATCCGGTATCATTCTCTCGATTGGACGTATCGTCGGAGAGACCGCAGCGCTCATCTACACGGCGGGTACCGTGACCGGCGTGGCGGGACTCATGGATTCCGGGCGTACGCTCGCCATCCATATGTATGTGCTTTCCAATGAGGGTTTACATAAAAACGAGGCGAATGCGACGGCAGTGGTGCTGCTTGTCATTGTCCTTCTGATAAATGGAGTCTCATCCCTGATCGCGAAGCGGTTTGAGGCAGTGAAAGAATAGCGCACAGCGCGGAAATGAGGAAAACATGGGAGAAAAGTTTAATATATCAAATCTGAATCTGTATTACGGCGATTTCCACGCGCTCAAGGACGTGGATCTGACCATTAACGAAAAAGAAATTACCGCATTTATCGGTCCGTCCGGCTGTGGAAAATCCACCTTTTTAAAATGCTTAAACCGCATGAACGACCTGGTACAGGGATGTAAGATCACAGGACAGGTGCTGCTCGATGGGGAAGACATCTACAGTGGCATGGATGTGAACCTGCTGCGCAAGCGTGTCGGCATGGTATTCCAGAAGCCGAATCCGTTCCCGATGAGCATTTACGACAACATCGCATACGGACCGCGCACGCATGGCATCCGCTCCAAGGCAAAGCTGGATGAGATCGTGGAAAAATCCCTGCGCGATGCGGCGATCTGGGATGAGGTGAAAGACCGGTTGAAAAAGAGTGCGCTCGGAATGTCCGGCGGACAGCAGCAGCGTCTGTGCATCGCGCGTGCGCTGGCGGTCGATCCGGAAGTGATTCTGATGGATGAGCCGACGTCTGCGCTTGACCCGATCTCAACCTCGAAGATCGAGGATCTCGCGGTGGAACTGAAGAAAAAATACACGATCATTATGGTGACGCACAACATGCAGCAGGCAGTGCGTGTGTCCGATAAGACCGTATTCTTCCTGCTCGGCGAGGTCATTGAGAGCGGAGATACGGAAAAATTGTTCTCCGTGCCGCAGGATAAGCGGACAGAGGATTACATTACCGGACGTTTCGGTTGATGAAAGGAGCAAGCAATGAGAAACAGATTTGAGAGACAGCTGTTAGAACTGAACAATGAACTGACCCAGATGGGAAGCATGATTGAGCACGCGATTGAGATGGGGATCTCCGCGCTGGTGCGCCAGGATGTGGAGAAGGCGAAGAAGGCGATCGCCTACGATGAGGAAATTGACGGGCAGGAAAAGACCGTGGAGTCGCTCTGCATGAAGCTGCTGTTGCAGCAGCAGCCGGTTGCAAAGGATCTGCGCCTGATCTCCGCGGCGTTAAAGATGATTACCGATATGGAGCGGATCGGAGACCATGCGGCGGATATTTCCGAGATGACGATTCTGATGTCCGATGCGACATACGAGCGCAGCGCGATCAACATTGATCTGGTGGAAAGTATGGCGAAAGAGACTACTGATATGGTCATCAAGTGCGTGGACGCATTCGTCAACAAGGATCTGGAGCTGGCGCGCACGGTGATTGCGCAGGATGATGTGGTCGATGATCTGTTCGCGGACTTTAAGCAGCAGCTGATCAAAAAGATTAATGAGAACGTCAAAAACGGCGAGCAGGCGACGGATATGCTGATGGTGGCAAAATATTTTGAGCGTATCGGCGATCACGCGACAAACATTGCCGAGTGGGTCATCTATTCGATCACGGGAGAGCACGAGAAGTAGGAAATCGGTCTAAAAACCGTGATTTTACACAGATTTTACATAAAGCTTACCGGAAAATTACCTGAAATTAAAAAATTTTACCGACTCCTTGGATTGTAATTGCAAAACGTCAAAAAATACGTTATAAATGATTATGTATGCGTATGTAAAAAAGATGTAAAGCAATGAGATGCAAAGGAGATTAGAATGGATATTTTTGGAGTACTGTCCCTGATTGGCGGGTTGGCATTATTCTTATACGGAATGCACGTAATGGGTGCAGGACTGGAGAAGATGTCAGGCGGAAGGCTGGAGCGCATCCTGGAGAATCTGACATCGAATCCGTTAAAAGCGGTACTGCTCGGTGCAGGTGTCACAGCGGTCATACAGTCATCTTCCGCGACGACGGTTATGGTCGTCGGATTTGTAAATTCCGGTATTATGAAGCTTTCACAGGCGATCGGAATCATCATGGGTGCCAATATCGGTACGACGATTACCGCATGGCTGCTCAGCTTGACGGGAATTCAGGGAGACAACCTTTTTATAAATATGTTAAAGCCGACATCGTTCTCACCGATTCTGGCTTTGATCGGTATTATTCTGCTGATGTCCGGCAAGAGCGATAAGAAGAAGATCACCGGAGAGATTCTGCTTGGATTCGTTGTGCTGATGTACGGTATGTCGGCGATGAGTGGTGCGGTGGAGCCGCTTGCGGACGTGCCGGAGTTCACGAACCTGCTTACCATGTTCAAGAATCCGGTGCTTGGAGTGCTTGCAGGAGCGCTGCTTACGGCGGTCATCCAGAGTTCTTCCGCTTCTGTCGGTATTTTACAGGCGCTTTCGGTAACCGGCGGATTTACATTTGGCACAGCGATCCCGATTATTCTGGGACAGAACATCGGTACCTGTGTGACGGCAATGCTCTCCGCAATCGGTGCGAACAAGGGTGCAAAGCGTACCGCGTTTGTACATTTATATTTCAACATGATCGGTACGGTTCTTTTCCTGTGCCTGTTTTATCTGGGGAATGCCATTTTCAGCTTCCCGTTTACGAACGACGTCGTAAATGCGGCGGATATTGCGCTGGTTCACAGTATTTTTAATGTATTTACCACTCTGGTTCTGCTTCCGTTTACGAAGGGACTGGAGAAGCTGGCATATCTTACGATTCCGAAGACAGAGGATGAGAAGAAGACAGCAAACGATGCGTTTGTAATCTTGGACGACAGATTCCTCTCGTCCCCGGCATTTGCGATTGAGCAGTGCCGTTCACTGGTAAGCCAGATGGCGGAGATGACAAGAGATGGATTCCTGGAGGCGATGGACGTGCTGGGCGAGTATTCGGAGGAGAAAGCACAGGATGTCATTGACAAGGAGAACCGGGTCGATGTCTATGACGACAAGATCACCGCATATCTGACGAAGCTGAGCAGTGAGAATCTGTCCTACAAGGACAGCCTACAGGTGACGTCGCTGCTGCACTGCATTACGGATTTTGAGCGTATCTCCGATCACTCGATCAATGTGGTGGAGAGCGTACAGCAGATGCGCAAGGAAAATCTGACGTTTTCCAGGAAGGGCGAGGAAGAGATGAATCTCTACGGTGCGGCAATCCGTGACATTCTGACAAGAACCACGGATGCGTTTGTGAACAACGATCAGGCACTGGCACATACGGTGGAGCCGTTAGAGGAAGTAATTGATGAATTAAATAAAGATGTGAAGAAACATCACATGAAGCGGCTGCGCAAGGGCAAGTGCAGTATGGAACTGGGACTGATTCTGTCGGATCTCGCAATGAATTATGAGCGTGTGGCAGACCACTGTTCCAATATTGCCGTGTACATGATGCAGCTGAAGGATACACAGCTGGAGGAGCACAGCTTTACAGAGCAGCTGGATGAGGCGGAGAGCGCAGAGTTCACCAGACTGCTGGATGAGTTTGGAAGTAGGTACTCTCTGTAATTCGTATCTTCGATCTGGTGTGCATAAGCGGCCGCGGAAGAGAGGAGAACAATGGCAACCATTTATATTGTGGAAGATGACGTCAACATCCGTGAGATTGAGCGTTATGCGCTGAAGAACAGCGGATATGAAGTGGAGGAATTTGAGAGCGGAGAAAGCCTGTTTAAACGGCTGGAGCGCGCAGTTCCGTCCCTTCTGCTGCTGGACATCATGCTTCCGGATGAAGACGGTCTGGAGATTCTGGGAAAACTCCGGGCAAATAAAAATACGGCAGCCATTCCGATCATTATGGTCACCGCAAAGACCAGTGAGCTGGACAAGGTCAAGGGACTGGATCTCGGAGCGGATGACTATATCACGAAGCCGTTTGGCGTGATGGAACTGATTTCCAGAGTAAAAGCGCTGCTGCGCAGGACGCAGAGTGCGGCGGAGGAGACAAAGATCTGCCACGGCGAGATCCGGATGGATAACGACAAGCATGCGGTATTTGTCGGAGATGAGCCGTGTGAGCTGACGTTCAAGGAATACGAATTGTTGAAATATCTCATGATCAATGCGGGGATTGTCCTGTCCAGAGACAAGATCATGGATCAGGTATGGGGCTTTGAGTACGAGGGCGAGAGCCGGACCGTGGATATGCACATCAAGACATTGCGCCAGAAGCTTGGGGCGGCGGGAAGCTGTATCAAGACGATCCGTAATGTGGGATATATGATCGAGTAGACAAAAACCTATGAAGAAAAAATTAAATTCCAAATTTATGTTGATTGCGGCAATCGCCATTCTGGTGACTGCCGTATGTTCTATCGGGCTGTTTTACAGCATTCTGGTACAACAGATTTATGATGACTTAAAGGCAAATGCACATGTGATCTCCCGGCTGGATTTTGAGGATGCGTCGCAGAAAGTGTGCGATCAGCTTTCCGAGGATGGGCTGCGGATCACTTTGATTGCTACGGATGGAACGGTTCTCTATGACAGCATGGAGGACGAGACGAAGATGGAGAATCACAGGGGGCGTCCGGAGGTCGAGCGGGCGCTTGCAGTCGGGGAAGGCCGCGGGATGCGCAAATCGACGACTTCCGCGGAGCACACATTCTATTATGCGATGCGCCTCTCAGACGGAAATGTTCTTAGAATCGGAAAAGAGAGCGGCAGCATCTACCATCTGGCATGGAATATGACGATGCTTACGCTGGGTGTGGGATTGTGTGTATTCCTGGTGTGCGCCTTTTTTGCAAAACGCATGACAAAGCGCTTTGTGGAGCCGATCGAAAAGATGGCGGACAACATTGTGCTTGTCGATGAGCGGGAAGTATACGAGGAGATGCGTCCGTTTGTGTCGATGATCAAGCAGCAGCATATGGATATCTTAAACCATGCGCAGATGCGGCAGGAATTTACCGCAAATGTGTCGCATGAACTCAAGACCCCGCTCACGGCGATCTCCGGCTACGCGGAACTGATCGCAAGCGGCATGACCAACGAGCGCGACACCGAGCATTTTGCAAATGAGATTCACCGGAGCGCGGAGCGTCTGCAATCTTTGATTAACGACATTATCAAGCTCTCGGAGCTGGACAACAGCGACCTTAGGCTGGAGTTTGAGCCGATCGATCTCTATGCGCTGGCGACGACCTGCATCGATCAGATGCAGATTGCGGCGCAGAAGAACGAGGTCACATTGCTGCAGGAAGGCGGGCCGGTCACGATCAACGGCAACAAGACGCTCATCGAGGAACTGCTCTACAATCTGTGCAGCAATGCCGTGCGCTATAATAAGAAGGGTGGCAGTGTGACCGTCATTACAGGCATGAAGAACCAGAGACCGGCACTCACAGTGCGCGACACCGGGATCGGCATCCCGAAGGAGCAGCAGGACCGTGTCTTTGAGCGGTTCTACCGTGTCGACAAGAGCCGTTCCAAGTCCACGGGAGGCACAGGACTCGGGCTTGCGATCGTAAAGCACATCGTCGTGCAGCACGAAGCCCAGATCGAACTCTCCAGCGAGGAGGGCGCGGGCACCGAGGTGACGGTAATCTTCTAGCCCGCGCGACGCGGCAGAAACCGGGGCGCTTTGGTATATTATGACGGCGGCCGGAGAAA
>ULPN01012581.1_pt1 | contig 9868 bp, 17 predicted proteins | sample 1953641 | NCBI WGS metagenome assembly ULPN01 (sample SAMEA4835633, study PRJEB28245) | human gut metagenome | biome: gut microbiome; material: fecal sample | place: Denmark | collected 2008
GTTTTTGGACTCGATTGCCGAGGATTTCATCCGCGCGCACGGAGCAGTTCCCGCCTTCCTCGGATATCAGGGATTTCCCGCTTCGTTGTGTGTATCGGTAAACGAACAGGTAGTTCACGGTATCCCATCCTCGAAATGCGTCCTCAAGGAGGGCGACATCGTTTCGGTCGATTGCGGTACGTTTATGAAGGGGTTTGTTGGTGATTCGGCGTATACGTTCGCCGTCGGAGAGGTTGCCGAGGAAGTACGGCAGCTTATGGAGGTCACCAAAGAGGCTCTTTATAAAGGTACGGCGCAGGCTAAAGCCGGCAACCGCGTAGGCGACGTGTCGGCAGCCGTGCAGGAGTATGCCGAAAGCTTCGGTTACGGCGTGGTGCGGGAGTTGGAGGGACACGGTTTGGGTCGCAAGATGCACGAAGACCCCGGTGTTCCGAACTACGGCGCCCGCGGCAGAGGACCGCTCCTCAAGGAGGGAATGGTCATCTGTATCGAACCCATGATAAACATGGGGACCAAAGCGGTGGTTTTCGAAAGGGATGGCTGGACAGTCCGCACGCGCGACCACAAACCCGCGGCGCACTATGAGTTCGCCGTCGCGGTCCGTAAAGACGGTCCCGACGTGCTGACGGACTTTAGTATCATCGAACAGGCAATTAACAAGTAAGACTCTATGGCTAAACAGGCTGCTATTGAAAGGGACGGCACGATCATCGAGGCCCTGTCCAACGCGATGTTCCGCGTCGAGCTGGACAACGGACACGTGCTCACCGCCCATATCTCAGGGAAGATGCGTATGCACTACATCAAAATCCTTCCCGGAGATAAAGTTAAAGTGGAGATGACGCCCTACGATTTGACGAAGGGACGTATATCTTTCCGGTACAAATAACATTAGATTGCTTGAAAATCATGAAAGTAAAAGCATCCATCAAGAAGAGAAGCGAGGATTGCAAGATTGTGAAGCGTAAGGGGAAACTCTACGTCATTTGCAAGAAGAATCCCAAGTTTAAAATGCGCCAAGGGTAATGTTTAAACGGTTTATTAAAGAAGAAAAAGAATTTATATGGCACGTATAGTCGGTGTAGATTTACCAAAAAATAAGAGAGGCGAGATCGGCTTGACCTATATCTACGGTATCGGTCGTTCGACGGCTCGCAAGATTCTCGAAGTCGCTGGCATCAGCTACGACCTCAAAGTACAGGACTGGTCGGACGACCAGATCGGCGCAATCCGTTCGACGATTGCCGACATGGGCATCAAAGTCGAAGGCGAATGCCGCTCGGCCGTCCAGCTCAACATCAAGCGTCTGATGGATATCGGCTGCTACCGCGGCATCCGTCACCGTCTGGGTCTTCCCGTTCGCGGTCAGTCGACCAAGAACAACGCCCGCACCCGCAAGGGACGCAAGAAGACTGTCGCAAACAAGAAAAAGGCAACAAAGTAATCTTTAGAGAATTATGGCAAAGAAAACTGGAACAGTTAAGAAAAAGGTTGTTAAGGTCGGTGCCGTGGGTAACGCTTACGTACACTCCACTTTCAACAACGTGATCATCACCATCACCAACGAGGTGGGTGACGTCATCAGCTGGTCTTCGGCCGGTAAGATGGGTTTCCGTGGTTCGAAGAAGAATACTCCGTATGCCGCACAGACCGCTTCGGCCGACTGCGCGAAGGTCGCTTACGACATGGGCCTGCGCAAGGTGAAAGTGTATGTCAAGGGACCGGGTGCCGGTCGTGAGTCGGCCGTGCGCACCATCCACGGCGCAGGTATCGAGGTGATGGAGATCATCGACGTAACTCCGCTGCCGCACAACGGTTGCCGTGCTCCTAACCGCCGCCGCGTATAATCTGCGTCGGGGTAAGGAATATTTCTAAGGTTTTAAAAAAGTCAAAACAATGGGAAAATACATAGGACCAAAATCGAAGATCGCCAGAAAGTTCGGCGAAGCTATTTACGGTGCGGACAAGGTGCTCGAAAAGCGCAACTTTCCTCCCGGACAGCACGGTCTGGCGCGTAAGCGCAAGAAAGTGTCGGAGTACGGCACGCAGTTGAGCGAAAAACAGAAAGCCAAGTATACGTACGGTCTGCTGGAGAAGCAGTTCGCACGCACGTACGATCAGGCAGCCCGTATGGGCGGCATCACGGGCGAGAACCTGCTGAAGCTGCTCGAATGCCGTCTGGACAACGTTGTTTACCGCTTGGGTATCGCCCCGACGCGTGCAGCTGCCCGCCAGCTCGTTTCGCACTGCCATATTTGTGTGAACGGCAACGTCGTGAACATTCCTTCGTACTCGCTGCGTGCGGGTGACGTCGTGTCGGTTCGCGAGAAGTCGAAGAGTCTGGAAGTGATTTCGGCATCTCTGGCCGGCGGTTCGAAGAGCCGCTATGCTTGGCTTGAGTGGGATAACGCCTCGATGAGCGGCAAGTTCCTGCAGAAGCCTGAGCGCGAGGAGATCCCTGAAAACATCAAGGAGCAGCTCATCGTCGAGTTGTACTCGAAGTAGTAATCAAACAAATTCAAATATATTATGGCAATATTAGCATTCCAGAAACCTGAAAAGGTTATTATGCTTGAATCCACTTCATCGTTCGGAAAGTTCGAGTTCCGGCCGCTGGAGCCCGGATTCGGTATGACTGTCGGTAACGCTTTGCGTCGTATTCTGCTCTCTTCGCTGGAGGGTTACGCAATCACGACTGTCAAGGTAGCCGGTGTCGACCACGAGTTTGCCGCTATCCCCGGCGTGATGGAGGATATGTTGAAAATCATCCTCAATCTGAAGCAGGTTCGTTTTATCCGCACAGTCGATAATCAGGATGCCGAGAAGGTCTCCATTAACGTTGCGGGTGTGACGGAGCTGACTGCCGGATATATCTCGAATTACCTCTCGTTCTTCAAGGTTTTGAACCCCGATCTGGTGATCTGCCATCTCGCGCCCGGCACGAAGATGCAGATGACGCTGACCATCGGCAAGGGCCGCGGCTACGTACCCGCCGAGGAGAATACTCCCGCCGAGTGCGAGTTCGGAACGCTTCCGATCGACTCGATCTTCACCCCGATCAAGAACGTGAAGTATTCCATCGAAAACTATCGTGTCGAGCAGAAGACCGACTACGAGAAATTGAATTTGGAAATTACTACCGACGGGTCGATTCACCCCAAGGAGGCTCTGAAAGAGGCCGCGAAGATTCTCATCCAGCACTTCATGCTCTTCTCCGATGAGAAGATCACCGTCAACATGGAAGACACCAACGGCGCCGAAGAGTTCGATGAGGATATCCTCCACATGCGTCAGTTGCTGAAGACCAAGCTCTCGGATCAGGACCTGAGCGTCCGTGCCCTGAACTGTCTGAAAGCCGCCGACGTGGATACGGTGGGGGACCTCGTGAAGCTCAACCGCAACGACCTGCTGAAGTTCCGCAACTTCGGCAAGAAGTCTTTGACGGAGCTTGACGAGCTGCTGACCTCGCTCAACCTTAAGTTCGGTATGGACGTATCAATCTACAAACTTGACAAAGATTAATTATGAGACACAATAAGAATTTTAACCACCTTGGCCGTCAGGCGGGACACCGTAAAGCGTTGATGTCGAATATGGCTTCGTCGCTCATCCTGCACAAGCGTATCGAGACCACCGTTGCCAAAGCCAAGGCCGTTCGCCAGTTCATCGAACCGCTGGTGACCAAGTCGAAGGACGACACGACGCACTCGCGCCGTATCGTTTTCTCGTACCTCAAGCAGAAAGAGGCCGTAACCGAGTTGTTCCGCACCATCGCGCCGAAGATCGCCGATCGTCCGGGCGGTTACACCCGCATCCTGAAGACCGGTTTCCGTCTGGGCGACGCTGCCGACATGTGCATCATCGAGTTCGTCGATTTCAACGACGCTTACACGCTGGGCATCGCTCCCGCAGCCGCAGCCGAGGCTAAACCCAAGACGCGCCGTTCGCGCAAACCCGCAGCGAAGAAGACCGACGCCGTCGAGGAGGCTACCGTTGTCGAGGGCGAAGCCAAGAAAGCCGCACCCAAGAAGGCCGCTGCTCCGAAGGCTGCGAAACCGGCCGCTCCCAAAGCTGCCAAGGTTGCCGCTCCGAAGGTTGCCAAGAAGACCAACGTGGGCAAGAAAATGTAGTTTTCCGTTTAATCGGAAAACGATTGGAAAATCCGGATACCCGTATGATTCCGGTAAAATAAATAGGTTTCCGATAGAAAAAGCAATGTAAAAGATAATCAGAACATTATGCATTTTCTTTCTGGGAGGCTATTGAAAAAAAGCAGCAAATAAGGTAATGATAAACGAGGTTTCGATTTCCAAATCGTTACCTCGTTTATTTTGCCTTGTTCTTCGTATAAAAGTGATTTACAATTTCTTACGCTTTTATTCATCTTGTTCTCAGACTCTGCCAAGATTATATTTGCACCCCTTAAAACAGCAGAGTTTATGCGCAGCACATTCAAGGTTCTGTTCTACCTCAAAAGGAACAAAGAGAAGAAACAGGCGCCGGTTCCAGTCATGGGTCGGATTACGGTCAATGGAAGCATCGCGCAGTTCAGTGCGAAACTTTCCGTTCCGGAACATCTGTGGGAAGTCAGCGGCGGTCGTGCCAAAGGCCGGAGCGTCGAGGCCGACCGGATCAACCGTCATCTGGATAATATCCGTACCCAGATCGGCAAGCACTATCAGGCTATCTGCGACCGGGATTCGTTCGTCACGGCCGAGAAGGTCAAAAATGCCTACCTCGGTTTCGGCGAGAAATACCGCATGCTTCTCGAAGCGTTCGAGAAGTTCACCGCCGATCTTCGTAAACGTGTCGGCATCGACCGCAATTACGGCACATGGAAACGCTACCGCAAATCCATCGACCATCTGCGTTCTTTCATGCGTAAAGAATACCGCGTGAGCGATATGCCTCTGGCCGAACTTGAACAATCGTTCATCGAGCAGTACCATGTCTATCTGAAATCCGTTCTGGGTTTGAAACCCACCACAGTCTGCGGCTATCTCAAATGCCTTAAATACGTGGTCAAGATCGCCTTCAACAACGGCTGGATGCCCCGCAACCCTTTTGCCCTCTACCAGTATACGGCACCGAATCCGGAGCGTGGTTTCCTGACCGAGGATGAACTTCGGCGTATGATGACTACCCGCCTGCGCTACAAGCGCCAAGATTACAACCGCGACATGTTCCTGTTCTCCTGTTTCACGGGTATCTGTTATGCCGACATGTCGACGCTGACTTACGATCAACTCGAACAGGATGCGAACGGGGATTGGTGGATCAGCGGCAACCGCCAGAAGACCGAGACGAAATATGTCGTCAAACTGTTGCCCTATCCTTTGTTCATTCTGGATAAGTATCGAGGTCTGGCAGGCAATCGTTATCTTTTTAAAATGTCTACGCTCGATTCCATCGACGACAGCCTTAAAAACATAGCCCGGGAATGCGGCATCGACAAACAGCTCTCGTTCCACCTGGCGAGGCATACTTATGCTACCACGATCTGCCTGTCGAACGGCGTCTCTCTGGAAACGCTTTCCAAGATGCTCGGGCATAAGAACATCACGACGACTCAAATCTACGCGAAGGTAACCCATCCGATGATCGACCGGGAAGTCGACATGCTCAAAGAAAAGCTCGCGGATAAATTCGTTGTCGCCTGAATCGTGCTGGGCATCAGCCTTATACCATAAATTTCGTATCAGTAAGCAGATACTGATACGAATCCCGTGTGTTATCGTGCCATCTTTGCAGCGGAAACAATCTACCGAGCCATTATGGAACACACGGAGGAGATACTCGAAATCGTGCGGGAGATCCGCGAGGATGTCTCCTATATGAAACGGCATCGCAACATGCTTTGCGGGATGCCTGTTCTGGAAGTCGACGAGGTTTGCGACCTGTTGAAGATGAGCGACCGTCAGCTGCGCCGTTATCGCACTGCGGGCCAGCTCGTCGGCTTCCGTTTCGGGCGCCGTCTGCTGTTTTCGTCTGCGGAGATCACCCGTTTCATCGAGCGTATCGAAGCGGACAGCCAACGAAAAAAATCATTGAGAAACGCTATCCGCAACCTTTAATATATCCCGTTATGTCAGACGAAGTAACAGAAAGAACCTATTGCCTGATCGAATCCGGTCTTTTCGAGAAACTGCTCAAAACGCATTTCATGCTTGCGCACACCCTGCTGCTGTTCGAACACCTGTGCAGCCACAGCGACCGTCCGATGTTCCTTTCGGCGCGCAAGGTCTGCGAGGCTCTGGGGCTCGACCGCAACAAACTGGAGCAATACCGGCGCAAACGCATTATCAAAGCCCGTGCTGTCAACGGACAGATGATGTACAGCGCTTACGACCTGATCGCCCTTATGGAACGTCTGCAGCGTCGTAAAATCCAGCGTATCCTTTCTGCGACCGCACGTTTCGTAATTCGCTGATGATGGCCCGTATCCTCGAATCGTAGCTTTATCTTTTCGCAAGGCTGTCCGATGCGTTTCAGACAGCTTTTTATTTTGACATATACAGGAGCTATTCAAAATTATCTTTCGAGGTCGCCGGCCCGGGGCAAGATAGTGTCAGGCGCTTACGCCCTTGTCGTAATTTTTCGCACGATCTCCACCCTTCGGGTCGTATCGCACGAAAAATTGCGCCTGCGGGCTGCACCTGCCACTGAGAATCCCGCCCCGAAGCCGGCTAACCACTATTCAAAAGTGGGTGTACCGGCGGTATGTCAAACCAAAACAGATTTCGAAGATGAAAACCACGAAATTCGAGATTGCGGTGGCGGGCTACGCCTACCGCTTCAAAACCTACGCCCGTGACGGCGTGGAGGCATCCGTAAAGGTCAAATGCTTCCTCGGACAACCCGATGCGGAGTGTACGATCCTGACCCCTGCGTTGAACGATTACCTGCGGGATACCGAATCCTGCCGCGGGCAGGTGGCTCAGCAATGAGAAAATGGATCGATCAGTCGACCTTCGACGAACTGCTGCTCACCAACGCCGAGGATAACATAGAGCGGGCCATTCAAGGCGCATCGTCCGTGTTGGAAGCGGTGCAGGAATTCGTTCCGGAAGCAGCCTTGTTCTACCGTGTTACACACGCTGCGGACAGTCTGAAAAATTATTTCGAGGAGGCGTGCGCCGGTTTCCGCAGAAACGGCATTCTGTTTCTCGTCCGCAAATACACCTACCCGAAAACCTATTACGACCTATGTTGCGATTGGTCGTTCCTCCAATATGCGGACAATTACTCCTACGGCAAGGCTTTCGACAAACAATCCGAACCGAACCGCATCGGGGTTTTCACCAAAAGGAAGATCGACGACTGGGTGAAATACCTCACGCAGGGTTTCCGGAACCTCGAACGTATCGATGCGGAGAACGAACGAAAAATAACCGGGTACCGTAACCGGTTGGAGGCTTTGCCCGATGTGGTTTGGAACAACGACAAAAACTGCGGACATATCACTCGTCACGGCCTGACCTATACTTTCGATATCAGGCAGACGGATTACAGCGAAAAGATTTCGCTGGACTATCGCTGCCGCACGCTCGATGATTTCCTCGCGCTTTCCGACAACAAACTTATACTTAAACCCTGATCGACTACAGCTATGAGTACGACTAAAGCGATCGACTTACAAAAACATATCTGGGAAGGCTGGAGAGTGCAGGATTTCATTGACAGTCTGTCCCCGGAGGTCGAACGGATTATGACCGGAAGAAGCTGGCGCAAGCCCTTTACCTCGAAGCAGGAACTCGCCGCATGGTGTAAAGACAACCAGCCCTATTACAAGAAACACATTCCGGACGTGAATAATTATTTCGCCCGGTTATATAACCTGAAATGAAGACGATCTATGGAACGAAACATTAATGATTACTAAATGTTATACCTAAAGCCGTTTTTATATGAGGCAGCCGCGATTACCAGCCTGTCAAACAAAACATCGCCCAAATATCTTCTGTTGAACTTGTAGCAGAACTCGCTAAGGTAGTTTTGAAGATATTGCGGCTTGACATCATGAAAGATATCGAGCAGGGTGCGCTTGGCGTTACTGATGGCGATATGCACCCACGGCAGCACCTTTCCGACCTGCTCTTTTGGAATGACTTGTGAAATGTGCTCTTTTACGAATGATTTGAAGTTGGTATATGAGGTGGAATCATCCGAGATGATGGTGGATTCCGGATTCACATTCCCCTTGACTCCCGGATCGATATCCTTGGCTTTGAGCGAGTCGAGGGCCTGCATCTTGATATGCCTGACAGCCGTGGGCTTATCGCTTTTCTTGGGATTGATGCTGTTCCCCGGGGCCGTCTCCGCCATGACCAACACCGCCGTCTTCCGTTGGCTGCCACGACCGCGCTTGAGAGACTGTCCTTTCTGGTCCTGCGGAACCTCCGTCGTGAAGAACCCTTCGTCGATCTCAATCATGCCTTTCAAATCATATTGGGAGTCCCGCTTCCCCATGACCTCACGCAGTTTATGAAGCATCGCCCATATCGGATTATAGTTCTTGTGATCAAGTTGTCTCTGAAGCTCCTTGGCGGAGATGCTCTTCTTCGTGGAGGTAAGCATCTGAATAGCCATGAACCAGTATTGGAAAGGCAACTGCGAGCCGTGCATCACGGTGTTCGACTTCAGACTCTGCCGATAGTTGCAGTGCTTGCATTCGTAACACTCCTTGTCGGATTTCCAGTAATGCTCCTTGCTGCCACAATGCGGGCACATGACGCCAACATGGTCTCTATTCCGTTTCCAGGCGGCCTTGCAGCTCTCCTCATCGGGGTAGTGTTTCATGAATTCTGTCCATCTCATAAATTGTATTCCTTAAGTCGAATACAATATTAACCCTTGAATTTGACACCTTGTGTCAATTATCGTTTTTTAGGCAAAATATTTATCAATCATTAAACATTATTATCGAAAATATCTGCGCCGCGTGCCACTGCGGCGAACGGCGCGCCGAGGAATATCTGGTTGCGGAACTTCAGAACCTGCGGGAATTGCGGGATGCAGGTGCGCTGTGCTACGGCGACCTTGAAACGGCCTGCGCGGGGCTGGGACTGGACTTCGATTATACGGACTATTTCTGTCGGGCCTTGTCACTGAACTAACTCCGATTTGCGATGAACAATCTTTGTTTCAACCGTTTCACATTGCGAACGGACGATGCGAAAACCCGCCGCAAAATTCTCCGCTGGCTGGCATTCAATTACCGGCTGTACGAATACATCCCCTCGGACGGCGAGATCCGCGGACGGTTCATCTCACGCAAGCCCTTCCCCGTTGAAACGTTCCGGTATCGGATCAAGAAGCTACATAGCGACAGGACGTTGTTCCTGCGGATCGTCTCTGCGGACTTATATACGCTCTATGTGGAAGGTAACGTCTATCTGCGCGGAGCGTGGTACCGAATTTTTCTCTAATCACCTGCCGCCTGCTCCGAAACGAGCGGGCGGCATAATTTCAATATCATGGCATACGAATCATCCATTCCTTTCGCGGCTATCAAGGATTTCCGCGACGCCGAGATCAACGGCATCCCGGCCCTTTTCACCATGTGTCGCATCGATTCCGAAACCCTCCCCACAGGATTTCACTCCTGCGAGGTCATGGGCGGCCGGGGCAGCGATTTTCAGTGGCTCGTGCCGCTGGCTCTGGCAAACTTCACCGGAACGTTCGTCACCCGGCAGCCTCTGCTCCGGGAAGGACAGGCATACGCCGAAATACGCCGGTACGGTGTCTACGACACGATAACTTTCGACGAATGGCCTGAAAACAACGACATTAAGTCATCATCACTATGCGACGAAAATTCGAACTGAAGGTCAGCTATACCTTCAACGGTTATTTTACCCTGCGTGCG
>ULPN01006990.1_pt1 | contig 9672 bp, 11 predicted proteins | sample 1953641 | NCBI WGS metagenome assembly ULPN01 (sample SAMEA4835633, study PRJEB28245) | human gut metagenome | biome: gut microbiome; material: fecal sample | place: Denmark | collected 2008
ATACCCAGTACTCTTCATTTGAATATATAATCTTCGTCCTCTCTTGTACGAATTTTTTCGTTTTTACGTATCATGTGGTACAAAATCACAATTTTCTAGTTGCTCATCTTCAAAGCATCCATATAGCCCAAAAGTCTCTTTTGCCGCTCATAATCCAACTGCTGGTATGTCTCAACTACCATTCCAAGTTCAGTATCTTTTGCAAAAACATATGTCTGATTATCCCTGCTTCTGGTTCCAATATGTTCTGCTCCTGACAATAACTCATATGGCGAAATATCCATTCGTCCTAATTCAATGTATTTACTTTTTCATTCGAACAAAACCTCGAACACCTAGCTTAATGGCATTGCCACCACCATATTAGGCGGGGGAGTGCACGGAAAAAAGCGTAGGCATAGCGAGCTACGCTTAGGATTTTTACCATATCCACTGATTACGTTCCTCATTTGCCTCATCAGATGATTTACAAATCTCGCGCCATTTTTCCACACCCTTACCGCAATTTACTGTCTTCCAATCATTCCTGCCCTCCTTTAAAGTAACAACATTTCTCTGTAGAACTTCGTTATCCTATAAAACCACTTTCGCATATGCTGTTTTATCAGCCCTATTTTTATTATGATAAATTGCACCTGTCAACGGTTATTCTCTAATAAGAACTCAGCTAAATAAGAACCATCCTGTCCTGTAATTCCTGTTATAAGTACTTTTTTCATTTGAAATCTCCTTAAAATAGATAAAAATACGTCTGTTTAAAATACGATAATATTTTAAACAGACGTATCTAAAAATGTAATCGACAATATTTGTATAAATTAGCACAATATTGGTTTTTATCACTACCACTTTAAAACATCAAAGCATTTCCTCCAAACAATCAACAATTGCTTTGCAATAAGGCTCATATTCACCATTATTCTTATTTGAATAATATTCTATAAAACTACGAAGCTCATCATCCGTATAGTCCTCATCATCAAACACCTCTGATGCCTGAATAGCCTGCTTACGATCTCTTTCAAGATGAAAACTGTCAAGTCCCAGATTATGTATCATATCCTGAGCAACATTAGAAGATGGACGATTCCTAACAGCACTAATTTTGCCGTTTGCTGAATATTTAAAAGCCCTTTCTACTTCAGCATCCGCTGGTGAGAGCATATCATCTCTAAACCAGTTATTCTTCCTGTGCCCACAATGTTCATCATCTAAGATAATTGTCGCCTCTCCATTGCATGATGCAAACATGTTTTCATATGTTAAATCCATATCTCTAAAGGACTCCTGTGGAAAGAAATGCTCAATATGAGCTGAATTGTTGTAAATTCTTCTCATACAATAGCAGCATATTTTGCCCTGTTCCTTGATAAGAGCCTCGCGTAGCATTCTTCTTCTTTCAATTCCATCGCTATCATTACCTGCAAAATCAACTTTATAATGAGGTTGCCTATTATTAACTTCTACAAAATCTGATTTCCATTGTTCAAACCATTGCGGCGCACTGCTTTTATTAATTTGCTTCACGTCTTTTACCCCTTGATATCAGTATCCTTGCCTTAGAAATACCATCAGCATAACCATTTGTTTTCTTATCCAATATATCCACTATTTTCTCTGCTTCATCATACTTCTTATCTTCAATACACTTATACATCTCATCAATCATTCTCTTGATGTCCTGATTAACTGAAGACGTATTCATTACTTCCTCTAAAATAACATTTGCATCCCATCCCACAAAGGATTCATAGGTCTTAAATAGAATCTCATTATCTTCATTATACAGATACAATAAATTGACAGAATCATCCATCTCACCCAAAATCTGCGGAGAATGTGTAGTAATAATAAACTGGATATTGGGGAATGTGTCTCTTAAAACATTCAATACCTTTCGTTGCCACGATGTATGCATATGCAAATCCAATTCATCAATGAGCACAACACCTGAGCCTTCCAAAGGATTCACATCTTTACCCGGATTTGCCAATGCCATTCTTCTTGCCAAATCTCCAAATAGAGCTATCGTGCATTTTTCTCCATCCGATAACTGATCTATCTTTAAAGACTTGCCGTTTTTATTGACCTTCATTGCCAAAGGTCTTCTCTCTATCCGAATATCCTCAAATCCATCAAGCATAGCTAACATTGCTTTTTTAACAGCTGCAAGACTTTTATCTTCATAATCCGAATCATTTCTAACCTTTATCTGATTCTCTATATCCTCCTGATTTCTGAACCATTTAAATAAATTTCTAAAATCTATCGTACTTTCTATAGCTTTGTCGAATGCATCCAATTTTACAAACTGCTCTTTAGGTGCCCTGACCGGCACATCAAGCACAATTCTATTTACTCCATAATTAACAAAAATGGGCATACTCTTATTATCCGATTCCTCTATCCAATTGCCATTGCCATCATCATAACCCATTTGTATATATAACGATTGAAACTTATCTGTAAGTTTTTTAAGAGCACTTGTATTTCTTTTTTCACCTTTAGCCCTGTCAATTGTACGCTCATAATATATGCTTTCGCCATCCCCAAAATCGAAATCTGCCTTTATGCCGGCTGCAGACTTTCCATAGCTAATAAAATCTTCATTGAATCTGGCTGTCTTACTTCTTACCGTTCCCATCAGCTTTGCAATGATATCAGCATATAATAAATCTATAGCCTGAAGGATTGTTGACTTGCCAACGCCATTCACACCAAAAATAACCGTTGTCTTATTATCAAGCTTTATTTCCAGATTGTCTATTCCCTTAAAATTTTGTAATGTTATCGAATCAAGCTTCATATCCCTACCTCACAATAACTCTTCAGATTGCAGTAAAAACCGCTATACCATGCTTATAGTATAGCGGATTTGTATTTAAAAAACAATTTATATTTTACCACTTTTTCCAATACCTAAAATGAATTTCTAAATTCCGCATGCCCCAATGGGTAATGGAATTTACTCTCGCACAGTAAATATTTACTCTTTCATACAATCATGTTATGTTTATGACTCCCTCTGAAAGCAGTAGAAGGAGAAGCATTATAAGTAAATATATATCAGGAAACCAGAAACATCTTACTTTAATTGGTCAGACCCATATTGAAAATGAACTGGCAAAAATGACTCCCATTAAAGACATTACAGCATTTTTATGTATAGCTCCAACAACTATATCTGAAAAAGTCCGTGCTCATCGGATTTCAGACTGGTATCATAAAGGTACTTTTTGTAAAGAAAAGAACTTTTGTATGCGATATAATTTTATCAATTTATTTTAAAAATGCCAAACAAAGGAGAACATCATGGAAAACTTACAAACACTTACTGAAAACTATTTGGAATAATGCAGGACACAAAAATGTCTGGATGAAAAGACTTTAAAAGCATATCGAATTGACTTGCGACAATTCTCTGAGGAACCATCTCTTGAAAAAATAATTGAAATCACAACAAACGATCTAGAGGATTATATTGCCAGGCTCCACCAACAATATAAACCCAAAACCGTAAAAAGAAAAATAGCCTCAATAAAAGCATTCTTCCATTATCTGGAATACAAAGAACTACTCGCAATAAATCCCTTTACAAAAATACAGGTGCACTTTCGTGAACCTACCATATTACCCAAAATTATCCCACTACATACAGTAGAAAAATTTCTTACTATGATTTATACACAGCGGGACAACGCTAAAACTAATTATCAGAGAAGGAATGCATTGCGCGATGCAGCCGTATCCGAACTGTTATTTGCTACCGGTATGAAAATTTCTGAGCTTTGCTCATTAAAAAACGAAGATATAAATTTACATGATGGGAGCATCCTCATATATGGTAAAGGCGATAAAGAGCGGCGTATTCATATTGGCAATGATTTGCAATGGCTGCACGAAAAAGATAAATCACTGCACGATTGCACATAGATACTATTACAACGGCTGTGTGCAAATTCCACTTCATCGGATCACCGATTCCGCTAGCAACGGATCAGTGTTTCCGGTCGTAACTGAACACTTTTCCGCTTCGTCGGATCACGTATTCTTATAAAGTGTTATAGTTTTTTCGTAGTCATTATTTTTAGATTACGAAAGGAGGCATTTTTATGCAGGACTACAACACTATTATTGAGTAAATCCTCAATAATCAGTACCTGTTCATCTTACCACATTTCTGAGATAATCGCTCTAACAATATTTCCAACTCGACTTCGTGCAATTCGTTCGATTCGTGTTACTTTATCCAGGATGATCATCTCATGAATGCAAGACAAAAACTTCATCAGATCCATCTTCAGGAATGGGCCATCAGATTTGCAGATCAGAAAGCCAGCGGGCTTACTGTCCGACAATGGTGTGAACAGAATCATCTTTCATTCCACACCTATAACTACTGGAAGCATCTTCTCAAAGAAGAAGTTGTCGACCAGGTCCTGCCAGATATTGTTCCACTCTCACTTCCTGTTTGCTCATACTCCGGCTCTTCGTTAGAAACAACAGCACCTGCATTTCCTTCCATTCGTGCGAATCGCCCAAATAACTCTAATGTAAAAATGGTGATAAATGGTGTTTCTATCGAAATAGATACAGCGGTTTCCGAAGAGTTCCTCGGTAAACTTATCAAGGCGGTGTGCCATGCTTAAAGATGCTAATCATAGTTACTTTGCCGGTGTCTACATCGTCTGCGGTTACACAGACTTGCGCTTCGGGATTGATTCGCTGGCTGCCATCATCGAACGCAGATTTCATATGAATCTGTTTGTGCCTAATACCCTGTTTCTTTTCTGTGGCAGGTCTTCCACCAAGATCAAGGGATTACTCTGGGAAGGTAATGGTTTTCTACTCCTTTACAAGCGCGTGGAATCTGGTCATTTCACATGGCCACGTTCCTCCAACGATCTCAGTTCTTTATCCGCAGAGCAGTTCCACTGGCTGATGTAGGGATTTGCCATTGAACCTGTCATCCATGATATAACACCTGACACTTCTACCTGATTCTGATATTTTTGTGCAAAACAGAGAACTTTATTTCCCGTTCTCAGCCATGTTTTTCATGTGCTGTGCACAGCTTCCAGACACTTTTTAATGAGCACTAAAAGGCATCCAAAGCGCTGTACAGCACTTTTTCTTTTCTATTTCATTCCATTTTCAATCTTCTCTTATCTTTCTTTTTCAGCCATAGTCATTTTTACCTTTCCTCCATTTTCATAAACTGTCCTTTTCCTTCCTGTTCTGGTATAATGGTCTTATCAATGCAGGAGGTACTAGTCATGATCCAGTTATCAGATGAACAGTTAAATAATCTCGGTAAAGAAGCACTCATCGTTATCGCATCTTCTTTACAGGATCAGCTCCTCGCACTGCAGTCCCAGCTCGACCATGCCAACGCACAGCTTTCCCATAATAACCGCCAGATTGAGTTGCTTACTGAACAGATCCGCATTATGAACCAACGATTTTTCGGTCGTAAATCTGAAGCTTCTGTCTCTGAAGTCGATGGTCAGATTTCCCTGTTTGATTCCTTCAATGAAGTGAAATATCTGAACCAGAATTCTTCAAAAGAACCTGAAATCACGGAAGTCATCATTCCTTCTTATCATCGCAAAAAATCTGTCGGCAAACGCGATGCCGATCTGTCAGGACTTCCGGCACGCATCATCGAACATACACTTTCCGCCGAGGAACTGGCCACCAGTTTTCCTGACGGTTACAAGGAACTTCCGGAAGAAGTTTATAAACGCCTTCACATCATTCCGGAAACATTTATCGTGGATGAACATCATGTCCATGTCTATGCCTCCAAAAGTAATGACGGGACTATCCTGAAAGCGCCAAGACCAAAGGATCTTTTCCGCAACAGTATTGCTACCCCGGCACTGGTCGCTTCCATCATCAATGGTAAATATACAAATGCATTACCACTGGAACGACAGGCAAAAACTTTTAAGACGAATGGTATCCAGCTTTCCACAAACACTATGGCAAACTGGGTGATCAAAAGTACCGATGTATATCTGTCCCTAATCTATGACCATCTCCATGAATTGATCTATGACAGCAAAGTCATATATGCAGATGAGTCACCGGTAAAAGTCATGCGTATTGATCATACGAAGATCAAAAATGGCAAGAAGACTTATATGTGGGTCTACCGGAACCGGCCTCTTCGTGGAACTCATCCCATCGTCCTTTTCGACTGGCAGCCTTCCCGCCACTCAGACCATCCACGGGAATTCCTTAAGACTTTCTCTGGAACCGTGGTCACTGATGGATACCAGGTCTACCATAAACTCGCCAAAGAGCGCTGGGATCTTAAAGTCGCAGGCTGCTGGGTCCATGCCAGAAGACCTTTTGCGGAATTCATAAAATCTGTCGGTCAGGACGCCTCCAAATGGTCGATTGCTCAGGAAGCATACAGTTTGATCACGGAGATCATGCACATCGCCAATACCTTTGATGATTTCTCTGCTACAGAACGTAAAAAACAGCGTCATCTTGTTCTTTCTGAAAAAGTGGATGCTTATTTCGCATGGGCAAAACAGAAGTACTCACAGGTAACTCACAACAGCACAATCGGAAAAGCTCTCGCTTACAGCATAAATCAGGAAGATTATCTTCGTGTATTTTTATCTGACGGCAATGTCCCGATGGATAACAATTATGCCGAACAGGCAATCCGGCCTTTTACCATTGGTCGTAAGAACTTCATAATGATCGAGTCCTCCAACGGTGCAAAAGCAAGTGCGATCCTGTACAGCCTGGTTGAAACAGCAAAAGCAAATATGATAAATACTTTTGAATATTTTAATCTGCTGCTTACGAAGATTCCTCAACACATGGATGACAAAGATTTCAAATTTATTGATGATCTTCTTCCATGGTCACCCCGAGTCCAGAAGGAATGTCCTAGCCGATACAAAAAGTCTTGATTTTTCAATGTGCACATCTATTTCTATAAAGTCTGCTCAATCTCCGCTAAAATGCAGGGATTTTTGCTTTCCAGTACTCATGTTTGAGGATTTACGGAGATAATCTGAGGCATTCAATTTTCATAATGTACTGGCTAAAACTCCGCACCTTGGTACAATCATGAAGAATTGTATCATGCTTATGTGTATTTGGAATTTCTCATTTTGGCTTGTACTATTAATATTCTAGCATCATCACAAACATTTTTAAGAACAATAACAATTTTTATGTTTTTTAAAGTAGTTAGTCCGTATCTGATTATAGCACTTATTTAAAGCATCCTTTCTATTATTTGAATGCTCGTCTAATTTTTGAATCATTTCATTATACCCCTGTCGACTTAAATCATAAGTAAATACATAAGACATCGAAAACCATTCCTCTAACTGTTTTCTACCCTTTTTACTAATTTCATTTTTTTTATCAATTTCTATATTTTGTTCTAAAATTTTTAATTTTATTTTTTGCCCTTCCTTTTCAATGTTTAAATATAAATTTGAATAGAAAATATTCATTTTTTCGCCTTCTTTTAACGTAATTATTTTTTTATATATTCTAGTCTTATAGCTCTCACTAGATCTATTTCTTATCTTATTAATTATTAACCCCATTATTATTACACTTATAGCAAAAGAAAAAGCTATTATATATATACATTTAGGTAACTGTTTTATATTTAATTTCCAAAAATACGATATAACTATAACGATTATTAATGTTATTGGTCCAACAAATAGTGAAATAGCATATTCTATTATATCTTTGGGTAATATATTTTTATCTTTATTAATTTTTTCAGTTTCATTTTTTCGAGGTTCACTTAATCCCTCAAAACTAATCCATGTTCCAATTAAAACCGTAATCCACATTATTCCTTGTGAAAAAAACGGATTATCCATTCTTTTTAAATTTATACTGTATGACTCTATAAAACAAATAAATGCTGAAAAGCTACAAATAATCGAATAATTAATTCTACTCACAATTGTTGAATACGAATCAAATCGATCCAAGTCATTTGACTGTATAAATACTCTATTTGATAAGCCAGTAACAATTGTTATTATTAAGACCCCGCCGCCTTGTTTAATGAAAATAATAAAACTAGCCTCTATCATATTATGAATTTCCATAGGCTGCGATAATACAATATCAAACTGTATATAATATAAAATACACATTATTGAAAAGAAAAATGTACAAAAATTTGTTATTACCAATGCATAACGATTTACAGAATATGAAATTCGTATAGGCTGTTTCCATATCAAATAAACCACCACAATTGCAATCACAATTCCTATTATTATACTTAATACTATTTCCATAATAAATTCTCCCATCTTTAAAAGTATATTATGCATACATTTTTAAAATACCATAAACTGCATACATATAATACTATAAATTTCCTTTACATGGTACATTTCACATGTTCTTATGATATATATCGACATTTTTTAGTATAACTTTACTTCGTAAGTACGTAATCATCTGTACCTTGACTATTTAAAACACGCCGCCCATTGGGCGGCACATTTTATTTCTTCTCTTTGGTTCGAAATTCTTCCGGTAATTCATTTGACCATGGCAGAAGCCGATTTAGATCACCCGGCTTTGGAAAAGGTCCCATTTTACGAAGCTCGTCTAATACATAGGAAAGATATACATACGGCTTCAGTCCATTCAACAGGGCAGTTGTATATTCCGTTCCAAGAAACCATGATTCTGGTAATATTGAAACCGGTATCCCGGAGCGGAAACCATCTTTGATTGGCTTGTTTACAATTGATAAGGAATTGAGTAAATGTCAAGCCCAGAGCTGCTTCGCGGGGCGTAAGCTGGCTTTACATTTGTGAGATTTCTTATATTCTACATAATTGCCAATCGGTTTCCTAATAACCGGACAGTATGGACTTGCTGACCAGAATATTCATGTATCCGTGTTTCATCTGCCATGTAAGCTGACGCACTTCCTGACTTGAACGTGGCTAGCGGAACCTGCCTTTTACTTCCATGCGTTTATACAAGAGTACAAAGCCATCATTTTCCCATAGAAGTGCCTTTACCCAGTCACAATATAAAGCTCGCCGGCAGCTGTTATATCGCCTAGCATGAAAGCTCCGCAAGTATCTGGATTGTTTTAGCAAGAAGCAATGGATCCGTTTCGTTTGAAATGCGCAGATTCATGTTTCCAATCATTAACTCCATTGCGGCTGTATCAGTATTTTTATTCATGTCAGTGGGAACCGAAATGGAATTCATCTCAATTTTTACAACTTCCTGATGAGACTGTTCATAAGTTGACAGCTGATTTTTCTCAGGAATATCTCCGCAGCCATTCTTGCGGAGACGCTTAACCCAGTTGTAAAAGGTGCCTGGATTAATGTCATTGTTTAAACACCACTGATGATCAGACAGTCCGCTTTTGCGACATTCCATGATCAGGCGGTATTGTTCTTCGACTGGTACTCTTGGTGCTCTCATAGCTTTTACCTCATAATAATCAGAGTAAAATGCCAGCATCTAGCAAACATAAGTATAGTAAAATACTAGCATTTCCTGATACTTATTATGAGTTGGTAATTAACTTGTTGCAATCCGTCGAATTATTTTGCGCTTACTATTCAACTATGAAGCGTTTACTTTTGACAAACTATTTTTGTAAACGCACCATAGCGAGTACTCCTTAAATTT
>ULPN01029344.1_pt1 | contig 9419 bp, 6 predicted proteins | sample 1953641 | NCBI WGS metagenome assembly ULPN01 (sample SAMEA4835633, study PRJEB28245) | human gut metagenome | biome: gut microbiome; material: fecal sample | place: Denmark | collected 2008
AATCGGTATCTCCTGCATGTTCTATTCCTCTCTGTCTTATCTCACTATTAAAAGGCAGTCTTCACAGCTTAAGCGATTCCAAATAACTCCTCTAATCTGTGCTCGTCGATATCTGTTCCGATCACGCACAGACGTCCCGTATAATCCGGCTCGCCGTCACGCAGCTCGTACTCCCCCGGCACCATGTCAAAATAAATCCAGGAGCCGTTCTCATCCTCCACCATGCCCTTCGCACGGAGAATGGTTCCATAGTCGTCCGTCTCGCACAGAGTCTTTAAGACATCCTCAATCTTTGCCTTGGTAAACTTATGCGGCGTCTCTTTTCCCCAGCTTGTAAACACCTCATCCGCATGATGATGGTGATGCTCATGATCGTGATCGTGGCAGCCGCAGGTACAGTTCTCGCCGTGCTCGTGATGATGCTCATGGTCATGCTCGTCGTGGTCGTGGTGATGCTCATGATCGTGATCCTCATGGTCATGCTCGTCATGATCGTGATGATGCTCATGATCGTGATCCTCGTGGTCATGCTCGTCATGGTCGTGATGATGCTCATGATCGTGATCGTCGTGGTCATGGTGATGCTCATGGTCATGCTCGTCATGGTCGTGATGATGCTCGTGCTCATGCTCCTCGGCTTCTTCCTTCGCATGCTGCTCTGCCATCAGCTTTCTCTCAAGAGAATCCTGTCCCTCTACCACCTTTAAAATCTGCTCTCCGCGGATGGAATCCCACGGGGTTGTGATGATGGCGGCCTTATCGTTGATGGACTGAATCTGCTTTACGCAGAGCTCCAGCTGCTCCGGCGTCGCATTCTGGCTGCGGCTTAACACAACAGTGGTCGCATATTCGATCTGGTTATTGAAAAACTCGCCGAATGCCTTCATCTGCTTGCTCGCCTTTAATGCATTTACAACCGTGATGAGACCGTTCAGCTTTACATCCTCTTCCTTCTCCACGTCAATCACAGACTTCATGACATCCGAGAGCTTGCCGACGCCGGACGGCTCGATCAGGATACGATCTGGATGATACTTGCCGATCACCTCATGCAGGTTTCTGCCGAAATCGCCAACCAGTGAGCAACAGATACAGCCAGAGTTCATCTCAGTGATCTGAATTCCCGCATCCTTTAAAAATCCTCCGTCAATGCCGACCTCCCCGAACTCGTTCTCGATCAGCACCAGCTTCTCGCCTGTGAACACTTCATCAATCATCTTCTTGATGAAAGTCGTCTTTCCGGCACCTAAGAATCCTGAAATAATGTCAATCTTTGTCATATCTATCTCTTCCTTTCCTTACAATACATCATTTGTTCCAAAACACATATATTTTACTCGTTTTTCCTCCATTTTGCAAATCATATGCATTTTTTTCATATATTTTTTATAATATTTCTCCGGTTCACTGCTTCTGAAACTGCATGTGATACAGTTTTTCATAAATTCCCTTCTTTGCGAGGAGTTCCTCATGCGTTCCCTCTTCCTCGATGCCGTTTTCGGTCAGCACAAGAATCTTCTCGGCATTCTTGATCGTGGAAAGGCGGTGTGCAATCACGAATGTGGTACGGTTTTTCGCCAGTTTTTCCAGGGAGTCCTGAACCACCTTTTCACTCTCATTGTCGAGTGCCGACGTCGCCTCGTCAAAGATCAGGATCGGCGGGTTTTTCAAAAAGACGCGCGCGATTGAGAGGCGCTGCTTCTGTCCGCCGGAAAGCTTGATGCCCCGCTGTCCGATGTCAGTCTCATATCCCTGCGGCAATGACATAATAAATTCATGGGCATTGGCATTTTTCGCCGCCTCGATGACTTCCTCCCTCGTGGCATCCGGTCTTCCGTAACGGATATTCTCATACACGGTTCCGACAAACAGATACACGTCCTGCTGTACCATTCCGATGTGGTCGCGCAGACTCTTTAAGGTGAGGTCCCGCACGTCCGTTCCGTCGACCTTCACCGCCCCCTCCGTCACATCATAAAACCGCGGAATCAGGGAGCAGAGTGTGCTTTTTCCCGCTCCGGACGCTCCGACAAGCGCCATGTAAGAGCCCGCCGGGACCGTCAGATTGATATGTTGCAATACCTGTTCAGTATTCTCCTCGTACTGAAACGACACATCTTCAAAAGTAATATCTCCGCGCACATCGGTAAGCTCTTTTGCATCCGCCCGATCCTTGATGTCCGGCTCGATCTCCACGATCTCGCAGAAGCGCTCGAAACCGCTGTACCCGTTCTGAAACTGCTCCGTGAAATCGATCAATGTCCGCACGGGATCGGTAAATACACTGATGTAGAGCACAAATGTGACAAGATCACTGACATTGACCTTACCGTTTGCAATAAGGATGGTTCCGGCGAGAATGACGTTGACCTGAATCAGTGTCGTGAACGCGCCCAATCCCGCCTGAAAGCTTCCCATATAATGATAGCTGTTCTTCTTGGCAGACAAAAATCCCGCATTTCCAATCTTAAACTTTTTCTTCTCAATCTCCTCGTTGGCAAACGACTTTACCACGCGGATACCGGAGAGGTTATCCTCAATCTGCCCGTTGATCTCCGCAATCTTCACACGGTTCTGGCGGAACGCACGCCGCATTTTGCCATTCAGGTAATACGCGTACGCAAACATAAACGGCAGGACGATGAACGCCGCCAGCGCCAGAAGCGGGCTGATATTGACCAGAATCACAAACGCACCGATGATCTTGATCGCCGAGAGAATAATATTCTCCGGTCCGTGGTGCATCAGCTCCGTGATGTCAAACAGATCCGTCGTGATCCGGCTCATCAGCTGCCCGACCTTCTGGTTATCATAGAACGAAAAGGATAATTTCTGCAGATGCTCAAAAATCTCGGCACGCATGTTGTACTCGATTTTCGCTCCCATCACATGGCCGTAATTCGAGATAAAAAACTTGCTGTAACAGTCTGCCGCCACCATTGCAAACAGTGCAGCCGCAATGATTTTGATCTGGAACATGATCTGCGCCTTATCCTCGTACACAAGCGTGTAGGTGACGTAGCGTATCACTAACGGAATCGCCAGCGCGACGGCAGCAGACACCGTTGCAAAGAACATATCCGCCCAGAAAATACAGCGGTATGGCTTATAATAAGACAACATTTTTTTGAAATTTTTACTCATTTTCACACTCCTTAATCTCTTTTTCAAAAGACCCTTCTATTTTATCTGCTACGCGAAAAATGTCAAGCGACACGCCGCACGAACTGTGCTATACTATACATAGTTACGATTACCATTTAAGGAGGCATCATTATGAACCCAAGACAAATGCATTATGAAACGCTTGCCGGTACCATCATCAAAAATCTTGCCAGACGCCGCATGGAAGGCTACTACTGCGCCACCGTCGAGGACGCTGAAAAGATGGCATTCTCTTTCCTTACCCCGGGCTGCACAGTATCTTTCGGCGGCTCCATGACCCTGGAGGATACCGGAATGCTGACCGCCCTGCGCCACGATCCGGGAATCACCCTGCTCGACCGCGCCCAGGCAAAGACACCGGAGGAGACAAAAAAGATCTATCACGATGCTCTTTCTTCCGATTTTTATTTTATGAGCACCAACGCGATCACCAAAGACGGCGAACTTGTCAATATCGACGGCACCGGCAACCGTGTGGCAGCCTTAATCTACGGTCCGGAACACGTGATCGTCATGGCAGGCATGAATAAAGTGGCTGCAAACGTAGACGAGGCATTAAGCCGTGTTCATGGTACCGCCACACCGATGAACTGCAAGCGTCTCGGTAAAAATACGCCTTGTTCCGCTACCGGCGTCTGTTCCGACTGCCTGTCCCCTGACTGTATCTGCAACCAGGTCGTCATCACAAGACGAAGCGGCATCGAGGGACGCATCAAAGTCATTCTGATCGGCGAGGAACTTGGATACTAAAATCCAGGTTTCCACCCGACAAGGCAGAAAAAATCCTGCTTGCCGGATTTCTACGCCGCGCATGGCTGCTTGCGACCTGAATTCTATTACGAAAAAAAGAGTTACCGCGAAACGGTAACTCTTTTTGCATACATTAGTTGTACTTTCTTTTTCTTGCTGCTTCAGATTTCTTCTTGCGTTTTACGCTTGGCTTCTCGTAGTGTTCTCTCTTACGAATCTCCTGCTGAATACCTGCCTTTGCGCAGTTTCTTTTAAAACGACGTAAAGCGCTGTCTAAAGTCTCGTTTTCTTTTACAATTACACTAGACATTATCTCACACCTAACCTCCCTCCAGTTGCGTATTGTGCATATTCAACTGTTTGGGTCATATTCATTGCACTATATAAGATTATAACACATATTTTTTTCCCGTCAACTGTTTTTCTAAAAAAGCGAAAAATTCAGACAATTTACTCTTCCCGCAGTTTGAATTTGGTAATCAGACCATCCAGGGAATCTGCCTCCGCCGAAAGTTCCTCACTGGTAGCAGATGTCTCCTCGGAAGCTGCGGAATTGCTTTGAATAACATCCCCAATATCCTTCACGCCGTTTGCAATTCTCTTAACGGACTCTGCCTGCTGATCGGAAGACACACGGATATTTGCCACTTCCTGAATAATATCGTCAAGTTCCGTCAATACCTTGTTCAGGGATTCTGCCGTCTGCTGTGTCACGGTGTTGCCACGGTCAACCTCACTCTGATTTGCCTCCAGAAGATGTCTGGACGTCTCAGCCGCCTGCGCACTGTTCTCCGCAAGCATACGGATCTGTTCTGCAACAACCGCAAATCCTCTTCCTGCCTCTCCGGCTCTCGCCGCCTCGATGGATGCGTTTAAGGAAAGCAGGTTCGTCTGGGAAGCAATGCTCTCGATCTGGCCGATCACACTTACAAGCTCCTGGGAGGTGCCGGAAATACGCTCCATGGCCTCCGTCAGTTCCTGCATCTTCTGCTGGCTGACATTCGCCTCCATGCCGACTTCCTTTGCCTTGTCATGCACCACATCGGTGGATTTACTGTTCGCCTCTACCTGCTCAGATACGGTTGCGACACTCTCCACAAGATCGTCAACCGCACTTGCCTGCTCCGTTGCTCCCTTCGCAAGATCCTGAGAGCTGATAGCTAGCTGCTCTGCGCCGGCTGCCACCTGATCGGAAGACTCGCGGATCTGCTTAAACGTGCCGCTCACATCGGTCACCATGCTGATCAGATGTGTCATGACATTCTCAAATTCGCCGACATAAGATTCCTTGCAATTGGATCTTACCGCATAATTGCCCTGTGCAAACTCTTCCAGAATATATCCAAGATCCTCAATAATCTTGTTCAATGTAGTGACCGTCACTCGGAAACTGTCCGCCAGCTTTCCCAGCTCATCATCCGAGCTGTACTGCACTTCTACATCCAGATTTCCTTTGGAGATCTCTTCCGCTACTTTTGTCAGCTCCGTCACCGGATCCACCACTGCATCCACGATCTTCTGGCTGTTCCTCTGGATCAGTCTCGTATCATTGACTGCCGTAATAAGAAATACAATAAGAACCAGAATCGTGTAAGCGAGTGAAAACTGCTTCGGCACATAAGCCGCCGCAAAAACTGCAATCGCTGCAATCACAAGCGTCACATACATTACCACACTGACTCTCCGGTAACTTCCTTTTACCTTATCACTCAGACTACCTTGTCCCCTATCTCTTTCGTCCATCCCTGTCCTCCTGTTTTATCAGATATGCCCATATCCCGATACATAAAAACGGCATATTGCCGATACCTACGTACCATTATACACCGTTTTTACTATTTGTAGCAACAAATTATAAAATATTTTTTTGAATTCTAAATTTTATAAATATACGCAATCGTGTATTTCTGTCGAGTTTTTATGCAAGCTGTGCCTCAAGTGCCGTTTTCGCCTCGGCAATGGCATCCGGAATGCCTGCCGGATTCTTACCGCCTGCCTGCGCCATGTTCGGACGTCCACCACCGCCTCCGCCGACTTTACCCGCAATGCTCTTGATGAGATTGCCGGCATGTGCGCCGTGCGCCATCGCATCGTCTGTCGCCATGGCAACCAGATTGACTTTTCCGTCTGATGCAGATGCAAGAACTATCACGCCTTCTCCCAGCTTTCCCTTTAACTGGTCGCCCAGATCTCTCAGACCGTTCATATCGACGCCGTCCACGCTGACAGCGAGGAGCTTCACACCCTTCACTTCCACAACCTGATCCATGACATCTCCAAGTGCTTCCTTGGCTGCCTTGCTCTTTAAGGATTCGTTCTCACTCTGAAGTGCCTTTAACTCCGCCATCAGATGACCGATCTTCTCGACGAGAGTTGCTGGTGTTGCCTTTGCAGCCTTGGCTGCAGCCTCGAGTTCTTCCTCTTCCTTCTTATAATATGCAAATACATTGTCTCCGGTCAGAGCCTCGATACGGCGCACGCCCGCAGCCACACCGCTCTCAGAGATAATCTTAAATACAACAATATCGCCGGTGTTCGCCACATGAGTACCACCACAGAACTCCTTTGAAAAATCTCCCATGGACACGACTCTTACCGTCTCACCGTACTTTTCACCGAAGAGTGCCATCGCGCCTGTCTTCTTCGCTTCCTCGACCGTCATGACGTCGGTTCTGACATCAATCTTCTCAGCGATCTTCTCGTTGACGATTGCTTCCACCTTCTTAAGTTCTTCCGGTGTCATCGCTGCAAAATGGCTGAAGTCAAATCTGGTGCGCTCACCGTCCTGATAGGAACCTGCCTGCTCTACATGTGTGCCGAGCACTTCGCGCAGCGCTTTCTGTAACAGGTGGGTTGCAGAGTGGTTCCTGCAGGTATCCCTGCGCAGCTTTGCATCCACACTGAGATCTGCTACATCTCCCGCCTTAATCATACCGTTTGTCATCTTGCCGATATGGCCGACCTTACCACCACGCAGCTTGATGGTCTCTTCCACCTGAAAGATACCGGAGGCGGTGCGGATCTCGCCCTTATCTCCCTGCTGACCACCCATCGTCGCATAGAACGGCGTCTTCTCCACGATGATCGTGCCGACCTCTCCGTCGGAAAGCGCCTCCACCAGCTCTGTCTCGGTGGTGAGCACTGTGATCTTTGAAGATGCTGTAAGGCTGTCGTAGCCTGTGAACTCCGTCGTGATCGAAGGATCAATCTCATCGTATACCGTAGCATCTGCGCCCATGTAATTCGTTGCTTTGTGTGCATCATGTGCTTTTTTCTTCTGGATCTCCATGGCTTTCTTAAATCCGTCCTCGTCAATGGAAAATCCCTTCTCCTCCAGGATCTCCTGCGTCAGATCGAGCGGGAAGCCATACGTATCATAGAGCTTGAATGCGTTCTCTCCGGACAGCGTCTTCTCTCCAGCTGTCTGCATTTCCTTCTCCATCTTCTCTAAGATGGCAAGACCCTGATCGATGGTCTTGGCAAACTTCTCCTCTTCCTGCGTAAGCACTTTGAAGATAAAGTCCTTCTTCTCCTCGAGTTCCGGATAACCATCCTTGCTCTCATCGATTACCGTCGCTGCAAGCTTCGCCATGAAAGTACCACCGATGCCAAGCATTCTTCCGTGTCTCGCTGCACGGCGTATGATACGGCGGAGCACATAGCCGCGACCCTCATTTGACGGCATGATACCATCGGAAATCATGAATGTTGCGGAACGGATGTGATCGGTAATCAGACGGATGGACACATCATCGAGCGCATCCTTCTGGTAAGACTTTCCGGACAGTTCACAGACCTTGTCGCGGATTGCTTTCATCGTATCAATGTCGAATACGGAATCCACATCCTGCATGACAACCGCAAGACGCTCAAGTCCCATACCGGTATCGATATTCTTCTGGGAAAGCTCGGTATAGCCTCCCTTGCCGTCGCCCTCAAACTGGGTAAATACGTTGTTCCATACTTCCATAAAACGGTCGCAGTCACAGCCGACCTTGCAGTCCGGCTTACCGCATCCGTATTTTTCTCCGCGGTCATAATAGATCTCGGAGCACGGACCGCATGGACCTGCGCCATGCTCCCAGAAATTGTCACACTCTCCGGTCTTGGGGTCACGGTAGAATCTTGTGATACGCTCTGCCGGCACACCGACTTCCTTCGTCCAGATGTCGAACGCCTCGTCATCCTCCCCGTAGATCGACGGATAAAGTCTGTCCTCCTCCAGTCCGAGCACCTTTGTCAAAAACTCCCAGGACCATGCGATCGCTTCATGCTTAAAATAATCACCAAAGGAAAAGTTGCCGAGCATCTCAAAAAAGGTCAGATGTCTTGCAGTCTTTCCTACATTCTCAATATCACCGGTACGGATACACTTCTGGCAGGTCGTCACTCTTCTTCTCGGCGGGATCTCCTGTCCTGTAAAATACGGCTTTAACGGTGCCATACCTGCATTGATTAAGAGCAGACTGTTGTCATTGTGCGGCACCAGTGAAAAACTGTTCATTTTCAGATGTCCCTTGCTCTCGAAAAATTCCAGGTACATCCTGCGCAATTCGTTTTCTCCGTAAAACTTCTTCACGACTTCTTCCTCCAACATGTTTCTTTCTATTTTAAATCTATTTTGTCTCTTCGACGTTTCCGGTCTCACCGGCATTCTTAGCATCCTTGCGGTCGCTCAACTTCTTTCCCGCAAAAATTCCAAGTCCCGCCACCACGACCAAAACCACGAAAATCAGTACATAATGTACAAACCATCCCAAAAATGCCATAGTCAAGTCCTGCCTTTCCCCAATTCTTCACACCCCGTGTGAAATCTTCTATAACTAAATCAGTATAGCGCAACCGTTTTATGATCGTCAAGTACCGCTTTTTTGAAATTCCTCTCATTCCTCAAGGATCTCAAAAATCTGGTTTTCATGCTTTATTTCCACAACCCGCTCCGCCATCGCGGCGTTCGAGATCCTCTTCCGGTAATCCGGAAGCGCGCTGTAATCCTGCCACATATGCATCGGAAATACGTAATCCGCATCCGTGTGCTCCAGGAAATAATTCATGCCGTCAAACTGGTGCTCCATCAGCCTCGGGTCTGCCGGCACAAACGCCAGATGAATCTTCCTGCCAGAAAGCCTGCGGATCTGGCTACGGTAATTTGTACGCATGGATCCGTTGATCAGATCGCCGGCTCCGTCCCAGTGCCAGTCATTCAGATCGCCGGCATGGTAAAATGCCGCGCCGTTCGTCTCCACGTAAAATGCCACGCCCGCGTCCGTCGAGCGCAGAGTCTCAATATTCAAGTCGTCGACCCTGCATTTTTCATCCGCCCCCACATAGTGAATCCGCTTCGCTACCTCCGGCGTGAATCCATGCTTTGCCAGAAAGTGCGGGCTCATCTTACAGTCTTTTGAAAAAATAAACCGGATCTTCGGATATTTTTCTGCGAGATGCAACACATCCATATCAAAATGATCCCGATGCTTGTGGCTTGCGAACACGTAGACGGGCGT
>ULPN01001731.1_pt1 | contig 9363 bp, 11 predicted proteins | sample 1953641 | NCBI WGS metagenome assembly ULPN01 (sample SAMEA4835633, study PRJEB28245) | human gut metagenome | biome: gut microbiome; material: fecal sample | place: Denmark | collected 2008
TGGTTGCGGTTCCTGCACTGTAAGATTGAGGGTTGAGACAGCCGGATTCTCGGCATAATAGACATCGAAAGTGAAAAATCCGCCGTCTTCGGTGATGATCGTCAGGTTTGTTTCTGCTGCGAAATTCCGCACGGCGGCTTTCACGCGCACGACGTTCTCGGCTCCATCGGCCTTTCCGGCGATGATGTCCATCGAGCCGATGTCGATATACGTGACAGGCGACGGGAAGAGGATGTGTACAGTCTTGGTGAATCCCGCTTCGATATGCTGGGGACGAATTTCCGCCGGCGTTTCCGGTGTCGTCTGTGCCGTGACTTTTGCCGCGGCGATTGCTGCGACAATCAGGAACAGATAAATAAGGTCTCTTTTCATTTTACTGTTGTTTTGAAATCAATAATAGCTGATGGTTGGCTTTGAGGGTAATCTTCACCTCGCGGAGCTTCCCGGCGACATACTGCGACGAAGCCTGCAATCCTCCGCGCGCCAGCTCGGACAACACCTGCTGCCCGGCCGAGCGTGTGACGTTTACGCTCGTTCCGGCGGTTTGCCCGACGGACGCCAGCGCCTCTTTGAGGGCTGTCCGCTCGCGGGAGTTCGGGACGTTGAGCCCCGGCTGGCCGTCAAGATCGTAAGCCACGGCTTCTACGGCGAAGATCCGCCCGCCGTATTCGACGGACGACACCGTGACTTGCAGCCGCATCCCGGAGATTGTCGCAAGACCGTATAGCGGCGCATTACGGGGGATGGTCACTCCGTCGATACGCACGGCTTCCAGCAGCCGCAGCTGTACCGTGCTTCCGGCACGTATGACCTGTGTCTGAGCTACGCAGGCTTTGACGGTCGGAATATCGGCATGCTCAACGCCACCTGCCGCCGTGAGAAATCCGAGATTGCGCTCGACGGTGAAATCCGCTCGCGGGTCGAGCGTCGAGGCTTCGACCTCGCCTTCCCGCACGGGCCGCATGACGGACAGGCGCGAATCCCGCCGTTGCTTTGTCGGCTCAACTGCCTCTTCGCCCGCGGCCGCTCCGCCGCCGAGATACTTCCGTGCGAGCTTGTACTGCTCCTCGGCCAGCTCCAGCGGGTCGGGCTGTTGCCGCTCGGCGTCGAGTTGGGATTGCAGGGCTGCGACCTGCTCTTTCAGTGCTTCGACCTCGGCATTGCGCTGCGGAGCGGCGTAGAAGCCCTGCACCTGCTGCTGCATGGCCCGGTTGGCCTCGGCGGCCCGCTGTGCGGGGTTGTCCGCCGGGGCAGACTCCTCGGCGGGTTTGAGCCCGTCGTCCAGCAGCGAGAACGAGTTGTCGCCGAGTGTCATCATGCGTTTCTGCTGCTGTTCTTCGCTGCGGAACTGTTCCGCGGCTTTGCGTTTGTCGCCGACGGTGGCCTGAGCCTTGCCGTCCGGGACCGACGTGTTGATCCCCGCGGCCCCTTCTTGAGGCTTGACGGGTGCAGGCCGGAATATGAACCACAGCACGACGAGGAATATGCATCCGAGGATCGCCGCGAAGAGCAGTACCTTGCGTTTGCGCTGCCGTTCGAACTCCGCCGAGGGGTCGCTGCACGGATTCTTGTTGTCTGTCATAATGGTTTACGGTTTCAGGGGTAAATATTCAAAATGCCCGACCTCCAGCTCCGGTACCATGTCCGTAGCGAACAAGAGCCAAAGATAAAGGAGCAGCAGCAGGACGAGCGCCGCGAGTACGATCCGCTCCCGGATGCAGGGCGCGAGCATGTCGTGCCGGCGCCGCAGCGACCGCCGCACCCAACGGATGCGGCAGTGCAGGGAGTGTGGCTTAGCGGTCATAGGTCGCAATGTCTTTGTTCTCGACGATGTTCAGCGCTTCGACCATGAATCCCTGCGGGTTGTTGTCCGAGCGGGAGACGTTCACCAGACGGCACGTCGTGACGAGCGACCGCTCCGTGACGGTGCTCTCGCGCAGGATACGCTGCCGTGCAAAGGTCGTAACCTCGTAAGGATAATGGTTGAAATCGCAGCGGATGCTGTCCACTTTGACCATCTGCGAGACATTGCCCGCGATCAGGCGGTTGAAGAATCCCTTTTCCTGCAAGACCTTGTAGTAGGACAAGGCGCTTTTGTCGGCCATCTGCAAGGCGCGTCCGACATTGGACTCGATGGCCGCCTTGTCGGGCGAGAGGGTGAAGAAGAGCTCGTGGAAGCGCCGCACATGCTCGCGGGCTTCGACGGGGCGGTTCTGTGCGAGGTCCTGCGAGAGCGCCACCATCAGCGAGCGTCCGTTGTCCAGTACGTAGATCTTCTGCCGCTGCCGTTCGGCGAAAGAGTAGGACATCCAGACCGCCGCCACGGTAACGACGGCGCAGATTCCGGCGAAGACGAGCGCGTACATGCGCAGTTGCCGAAACGATGTTTCGACATTCGTTAAACACTTGAATTCCATAATAACGGGTTATTTTATTTTCTGAAAATAAGCCGGGCGCCGTTCATGATGCCGCGTCCCACGGCCTTACCGCCGGACCATGCCGCCGAGCCGGCGCCTTTAGCCCCGGCCCATGCTTTGCCGGCCGTCCATCCGGCCCCGGCGCTTACGAGCGAAGTCATCTTCGAGACGGTCTTGTTGTAGGCGGCGAATCCGTTCGCCTGCACGACCCACGAGGCGATCGAGGGGATACAGAGATATCCGCACACGGCCACGAGCATAAAGATCAGATTCAGGCTGTTCGACCAGTCCACATACCAGTTGTAGCCTCCGGCCATCAGTTCGGCGTCGTGGCGCATCGAAAGGGTTTGCAGACGTGCGATGATCGCCGAGAAAAGGTCAGAGATCGGCAGCCACAGGTAGATCGAGACATACTTCGTGAGCCATTGCGTCAGCGTGGACTGAAATCCGTCGAACACGGAAATGGCGAAGGCGATCGGCCCCAGCAGGCTCAATACTACCAGATAGAAAGTCCTCAGCACGTCGAGGATAACGCTCGCGGCCGCGAAGAGCAGTTCGAGTATCCATGCCAAGCCTTTGAAGATAAGTCCTTTTACAGACCATGAGGAGCGTTCCTCGTTCATGCGGTCGAGTGTCTGCTGTGTCTGGTCGTCCACGCCCAGCTCGCTGAGCTCGCGCTCCATCTCCTCGTCCTCGGCGTAGTAGCTGTCCGGAGGCATCTGCTCGCGGCCTTCGAGTTCGAGCCGCTCACGCCGCTCCTGCCATTGTTCCATGTCGAGCGTCTGCCCGGCCATAAGTGAATGTGTGGCCTTTACCAGCGGCGAGAGAATGCCGTTCAGGGAGCCCAGCACGAGCGTCGGAAAGAATAGGATGCAGATGCCGACGGCGAAGGGCCGCATAAGGGGAAAGAGGTCGATAGGTTCGGCTTGGGCCATCGACTGCCAGATGCGGTAAGCGATGTAGAGCAGCGCCCCGATTCCTGCGATGGCCATTGCGACCTGCGACATCGGGTAGCACAGCGCCATCATATCGTCGTATAACACCCGGAGAATCGTGTGCAGATTCTCCGTAAGGGAAAGCATGCGTACCATCGTCGGCTACCAGTAGCGTTGTTCGTCGGTTCCGTACAATGAGAGCACACCCTCCATGTCCCGCTTCCGGGCGGCCCGCAGCAGGGATATGGAGATGTTCTTGCGCGTGTAGTAGCGTGCCAGATCGCGGTGGCGCCGCAACACGCCGTAGACGCGCTGCACTACGTCGATACGGTCCTTGTCCGTCAGGGACATGTCCGTAGGGTTCACGATGTCCTGCAGCTCCTTCAATTCCCCGGCCGACTCCTCGATGATGCGGGCGTAGCCTGCGGCGATGGCCGCGAGCTCCGCGGGCGTGAAGTTCTCGTCGCCGACCATGCGGCGATAACCGTCGACGTAGATGTCCGAGATTTCGCCCACGAGCAGGATGCACTGCTGCACCTTGCGGGCCGAGCGGACGAGGTTGCTGACGGATTTCAGGGCGTCGTAGTATCGCTTCCCCTGCTCATAAATCTTCACGGTTTCCTGAAAACTTTGCAGCATGGTGGAGCCGTTCTTGGCGGCTTCGACGATCTGCTTGGTGGAGTTGACGATGCCCTGCGCGAGGTTCGTGGGGTCCGAGACGACCCACTGGGCGTATGTGCTGCGGCTGATGCAGACAAGGCACAGACACAGCAGGATGATTTTATGTTTCATTTTTAGGTTCGTTGATAATGTTTTTGAGAGGACAGCCCGTCCGAAAACAGGCATCAGCGTTTTATCCGACGGCCCGGAGCCGGTTGTCCGGTTTGCTCTTCCCTTGCAGAATTGATTTCTTTCTGCCGCACCCCGGAAGCATGTTTCTCCGGCTTCGGGCCTTTCTGCCGCAGGAAGTCGAACAGATCGTCCGCATAGGGCTGCCGCCCGGTCATGCGTACGAGCCGTTCGTCCAGTTCGCGGAAAGCTTTCCCAATCTGTCCGTATTGCTCGACAGGTGATATGCCGGGAAGAATCCTGTATTTGTCGAGCAGCTGCCGGTTAATACGGTTGTCGTCGATTCGCTCCGGGAAGCGTGCAAGCCATCCCAATGTCTGCAACTCGGCATCGAGTTTTTCAATGTAGGTTTGCCGCAGGGGAATTTCCGGATCACTCTCCAATATCCTCTCGGCTTCCCGCACCATGCGGTTCTCGGCCTTCCAGATTCGCTCCCGGAGCTGCTGCACCTGTTGCGGATCGTCCGGACATGCCGGACCGTCCAGCCGCCCGCGCATCTCTTGTAACCGCCCTAGGTCAGAATCCCAGTCGTAGAGACGTGCGACGTAACAAAAGGGCGTATAGCGTCCGCTTGTTTCTGCCAGATGGCGCAGCTCGCGGAACGTCTCGGCGCGGAACTGCCGGTTAATGATATGCGCTGCTGCCTGCACTTCGTCCATCGGAGGCTGCCGGAGCTTGCTGTCGGGATGCTGCTCCAGATAAGCATCCAAGAGAAAGGTGTGCATGGCCAGCAGGCCGTGCAGGGAGTGGGCGGTGTCTGCCGGAACATCCGCGAGGCGGCGCCCGATCTTTTTCGCAAACGATGTCCTGCGCAGGGCATCCATCAGCTCCAGCATATCTTTTCCCGCCGCATCTTCGGGCGTCCTGAGAAAGCGGGATGTCGCTGTATTCATTGTCAGTCCGATTCCGGCAATGGTCAGATTAAATTTCCGGTGCCGTCGTACGAGGTCTGCAATACTGCTTATATCCCGTTCCCGGAGCAGGTTCTCAGCATGACGGGCAATGAGCGTGCGTCGATGTTCCCTTTCCCAGTCCGGCTTGCGGCGGAATAGCCGTGCAATCCTATCTTTCCATTCCATAACCGTCGGATTTAGAAATGTATGACTGCGGGCGGCGTTTGCCGAAGGGTTGCCCCTGATTGCAGGGGCAGCCCGGAAATACCGAACGCGGTTCCATTATTCGGCCGGTTCGTTGAAAGGTTCTGCGGCAATGATTTCGTCGTCGTCCCGGCGGCGGATGCTGTCCTCCGGAACGAAGCGTCCATAACAGCCGATGGTGAGTGTCTCGGTGGCAGCATCGTAGATCACGCGGTTGCCGTCGTCGGCGCCGAGCCAAAGACGGTGGCGGCGCAGCGCGATGATGCCGTCCTGTACGAGGCGTTTGTAGCAGAGCGCGTGGTCGAAGACCAGGATGCGCCACGTTCCCTCGCCGATGCGGCGTATCGAGGCCGAGAGGTTGTTTTCCGCCGAGAGCCACGCCCCGCAAATGCGGTCGGCGTCGAGTTGTTCCCGAAGGTCCGCCAAAGTGCGGATAACTTCGGTGCGGGTTCTGATCTCCTGCTGAAGGGCCGCTACGGCCGACGCAGGTGTCGATTGGTTACTGTTCATAATCTTTGAGGTTTGAGATTCGTTTGAAAGCGCCGCCCGGTACGAGGAGCAGTGCATCGGCCGGGGGCGTGTAAAAGAGATCGACCCGGCGTCCGCCGTAGGCCGTATAATAGACGCAATCCTTGTAGTATAGGAGGTGCGTTTCGGACGTGCCGCGGCGCGTGATGGTGATCCGGAATTTATCACCGCACGGCTCGATCACCAGCCGCGTATCGTCGAGCGTCGAATGCCATGTTCCGCACAACGGACGGATTTTGTGGTATTCATAATCGTAGAAGAGGTGAAACGCTCCGAGCACGGCCGTAAACGTCAGCAGGAGGCCGGCGCATATCCAAAGCAACTGTTTCATGGCAGCGGGCATTAAGATTCGGTTTTCGTTTCGCGTTCGCGAGCCAGCTGCCGGATAGCGGATTCGATGTCGCCGCCGAGCTTCCCGGCGAGTTCCATGACCTGCATCTTCTCCGACTCCTCAGTGGTGTAGGTCAAATATTCTTCGACCGAGGTTTCCGTGGCATAGACCGCCGACTGCACGCCTCCGAGTCCGATCCAGACTTCCTTATAGAGGCGTTTTGGATCGTTCGAGAGGTTGATCGACAGAATCTGTGCCCGCTCCTTGTCCGTCAGACCCAGCAGACGTTGTATGCCGTCGAATTTCGAGAGGTATTTGCGCTGGTCCAAAAGGATTTTGCAGTCGGCGTTATTGATGATCGACTCCTTGACGATGGGCGACGAAATGATGTCGTCTACCTCCTGCGTCACCACGACCGCCTCGCCGAAATACTTGCGCACGGTCTTGTACAAATACTTGATGTAGGCACTCATATTGGCCGAGGTGAGGGCTTTCCAGCACTCCTCGATAAGGATCATTTTGCGAATGCCTTTCAGCCGCCGCATCTTCGAGATGAAGGTCTCCATGATGATGAGCGTCACCACCGGCAGCAGCGTCCGGTTCGAGGAGATGTTGTCCAGCTCGAAGACGATGAAACGCTTGTCCAGCAAATCAAGCTGCTTGTCGGAGTTCAGCAGGTAGTCGTACTCGCCGCCCCGGTAGTAGGGCTCCAATACGTTCAGAAAGTTTTCGAGGTCGAAATCCTTCTCGCGCACGCGCTTCTGCTCCAGAAGCCGCCGGTAGTCGGTTTCGACGAACTCGTAAAAGGTATCGAACGAGGGGACGATGGAGCGGTCGGCGCGGAGCTTCGAGAGGTAGAGGTTCACGGCGTTCGAGAGCGCCACCTCCTCCGAGCGCGTCGGCTCCTCGGATTCCCGTTTCCAAAGGGTCAGCAGCAGCGTCTTGAGCGACTCGCGCTTTTCCACGTCGTACACCCCGTCTTCGACATAAAAGGGATTGAAGGCGATGGGCGCCTCCTCGGTGTAGGTGAAATACACCCCGTCGCGGCCTTTAGTCTTGGCGTGAATCAGCGAGCAGAGCCCTTGGTAGGAGTTGCCCGTATCGACCAGCAGGATATGCGCTCCTTGCTCCCAGTACTGACGAACCAGATGGTTCGTCAGATAACTCTTTCCGGAGCCTGACGGTCCGAGGATGAATTTGTTGCGGTTGGTGATGACGCCGCGCTTCATCGGAAGGTCCGAAATGTCCAGATGGAGGGGTATGCCCGACAGGCGGTCGGACATCTTGATTCCGAAGGGCGAGAGCGACGAGCGGTAGTTGGTCTCCTCGTTGAAAAGGCAGAGCGCCTGATCGAGGAAGGTGTAGAAACTCTCTTCGGCAGGGAAGTCGGCCTCGTTGCCGGGAATCGCGGCCCAGAACAGCACCGGCATGTCCACCGTGTCGTGATGCGGCGTGCAGCCCATCAGCGCGAGCTGCGAGCCCACGTCGTTGCGGATGCGCTTCAACTCCGATTCGCTCTCGGCCCACGCCATGACGTTGCAGTGACAGCGTACGGAGCGCAACCCCTGCGAATGCGCCTCATTGAGGTACATTTCGACCCACTCCCGGTTGATGGCGTTCGCGCGCGAGTAGGCCGCCAGCGAGTTCATGTTCCGGGCCGAGGCCTCGAGGCGCTTGAGCGTTTCGTCGTGGTCGTCGAGGAAGATCACCTGATTGTAGACATGGTTGCAGGAGAGCAGCAGCCCCACGGGTGCCGCGAACGAAAGGCGGCAGTCCGAGCGGTCGGTCGAAAGACGTTCGTAGCGGAAATCCGTCGCCACGCTCTGCGGCAGCATATCCAGATCCGAGAGCGTGTGCATCGAGAGGTACTTGTCCCCGATGCGCATCACACCCGGGTCGAGACGGATATCCTCGTTTACGACCGGAAGCCGTTCGTCCGAGAGGGCGAAGTAACGGGCCAGCAGCCCCGCATCATCCGCCGTGCCGACGATCTCGGCTTCCGTAAGCCGCTCGACGCGCACGAGGCCCGAATCGTTCAGAATACGTTCCATCTGTTCCGCGGCTTCCAGAAAGCGTGTCACGGCATCCGTGTCGCGCATCTCCCGCGGGACGATGAAACCCCGGCACAAGACGGACGAAGCGCTCGTCTGACGCATCCGTTCGGATGTGGTCTTCGTAACGAACAGGTAGCACGTGTGGCGCAGGTAGGGCCGCTCGTTGAAATGACGCTCGTAGGAACGGGCGAGAAAGCTCCGCTCGGAGCCCTCCTCCGGCGCCATGTATCGCTCCTCGGTAAAGAAGTCCTGCTTGTGGACGACGGTGTAATCCGGCAGCACCTTCAGGGCTTTGAGCCATGCGCCGTGCAGCGCTTCGTACTCCTCGCCCGTAAGGGTGAAGAGTTCGGGCAGCGAGACGCGGTAGGCTGCGGTGATGTCGGCGAACTTGGAGATGATGCAGTTGTTCTCGACTCTCAGAAGTGGGAATTTCGATTCCAAGGTCAAGGTTTTCAATGTTCCGCGCATAGGATTACGGTTTTACGGTTCGACGAAAGCGCAACAGCCGCCCGACGGCCCGGCGGTGGACGATGCGCCGCGGATACCGGCGCGAGGCCATGAGCTTTTGAAGTCCGTGGGGGCCGAAGCGGCGGCTCAGGTAGAAGGTGCCGCCCGTGACGGCAAGGCCGGCCGTGAGGGCGAAGAGGATGCAGAAGCCCTGCGGGACGCCGCTCATGTACATTCCGGCGAAGCAGACGAAGACGCCCAGAAGCCCCGCGACGAACAGCACGAGGTACTGCGCTGTGAGCCCCTGAAATTCGACCTGACGGCCGACCCCTTTGTTCACTTGGTATTCGGACATCGCTTAGAGGAAGAACGAACGTAAGACCGTACCGACGATCACCAGAAAGACGCACGAGAGAAACAGCGCCGTAGCGGATTTCGAAGCGTCCGGATCGCCCGACGAGAATTTCGAGTAGACGCGCACGCCGCCGACCAGTCCGAGGATCGCCGCGACGGCAAAGATCAGTTTCGTCAGCGGGTCGAAATAGGACGTTACCATGTTCGTGGCCTCGCTGATGCCGGCCATGCCGTTGCCCTGTGCAAAGCAGGCGAGTGCGGAGCACAGGGACAGAATCGTGAAAATTGCTCTTTTTTTCATCGTTCAAGTAGTTTGGTTAAGGGTGTGAAAAAGGCCGCAGCCTGCTTTGG
>ULPN01013706.1_pt1 | contig 9138 bp, 6 predicted proteins | sample 1953641 | NCBI WGS metagenome assembly ULPN01 (sample SAMEA4835633, study PRJEB28245) | human gut metagenome | biome: gut microbiome; material: fecal sample | place: Denmark | collected 2008
TGGTGGTAAAAGTGTTTATCTTCAAAGGTAATAAGGCATTGTTTGATTTTCTCGGGTGTTGTCTTTCGGGGAGGAAACCGCCATTGACCATCCGAAGCGATACGTGCTCCCAGTAATTCTTCGTTTCGATCAGTCACAACGGTGGAGTAGGGTACATGAAACAGTTGCCGGGGAAGGCAAAAGATGTATCCTATCATCAAAAGAGCAATGCTTATTGTCATTACTTTCTTAGTAACAGATAATCGTTTGAAGAATTTATATATAGGATTCATTTAAATGTTAAGAGCTAAGAGACATATCTTTGTGACAAATAATTAGGCACGGATTACACGGATTACGCATTTTTGGTTAACGAGTAGAACCGTGTAATCCGTGCCTGAAATTTATCGACTGACAGTTGTTCTTCCCGCTTTGCTGCGTGCCTGTACGTTTACATCATACATTGCTTCACATTGAACGGCAGGAAGAATAAAGTTACCTGCATAAGTCGCTTGCAGTCTGACAGTGAATACTTTTGTTTCACCACGACGCAAATTGAAATAAGTTAATACCCTGTCATCGCGTATATCCAGATAATTATATTTGCTGACGGATTTACCGGAACCGTCGGCTGCTCCGCTTTCCGTTTCGGGGGCAACCATTCTTTCGTTGTATATTTCCCAACCGGACGGTATGATATGCGTCAGTGCCAGATTGGTGTAATCGGAAGTTCCGCTAATATTGGATATGGAGGTGATAGCCATAAAGTCAGTTCCCTGTATAATATCATTGACAGAGATCGGTGTACCGTTCAGGTTGGCATATCTTATATCCATGCGAAGATTGTCGCTGATGGCCGGTAATGTATCGTTCAACAACTGTGTGCGTGTGATAAGGTCTACGCTAAGCGCTCCTTTTCCTTGATTCTTCACAGCAATCATACCGGATTTGGGAGTGGTGGCGATTTCCTTTTCAAACACAGCTTTAGCCGATTTCACGGCAGGTTGTTGTTTGTCGTTCCATGTCCATACGAAATCCAATGTGCCTGACAGCTTTTCAGCCAGACGTCCCATTGCCATAAGAGCAAAAGCGGTGGATTGTGTACTGAACCACTCCTCTTGTGACAGATTCTTTGAAACGACTTTTGCCTGCTGTAAAGCATCCCGTTCCCGGTTCATCAGGATCAGTGTTTCCAGAATCATAGCTTCATCACGGTCGGAGGAACCGTAAATCTGATTCATGGAAGAGTAGGGGCTTACTGTTGTTTCCGCATTATACACCAGTTCTTCAGCCGGTTTCATCTTTCCGGTCAGTGCATAGGTTGCTGCCAGTCTCCATTTAGCCTGAATGGATAATCCTGCCTGTTCTTTCATCCGGTTCATGGCCCCATATTCCGGTGCTCCTGCCAATGCAAGCGTATATAAACGGAAAGCCTGTTGCAATTCCGACTGCCATTGTTGCCAGCCGCTTGCATCCTGCGGCATCCGCCAGTTCTGTGCGGCAGCACGTTGGAAACGCTTCCACTTGTTCAATACGTTCGAATGAACGGCGTATCCTTTTTCTTGTGCCAGTGTCAGGAACATTCCTGCATAAGAACTGATCCATTCGTCGGCAACAGCATTTCCCGGCCAATATACAAATCCGCCATTGGGGAGTTGACGACCATAAATCTGCCGGATAGCCTCCTGTACATTTGTCTTTATCTTTTCGGCTTCTATCTTATCTATTGTTTTGAATTGGCCGACAAACAGAAGAGGCAAAGCCTTGGAAGTCAACTGTTCCGTACAATGATGCTGATAGTTGTATAAGAAGTCGAACCGGCGGCTGATATCAACCGAAGGTATGCGTGATACTTCCAGCTTTATCTGGTTATTTGCAGAAGAACTGCTTAGATTGTATGAAAGTTCTTTGCTTTGTCCGGCTTCTACCCATTGACTGTTGCGCAGGGTTACTATCGGATTCGGGTTGCATACTTCTATTTCAATGGTTTCTTTAGTTTGTTGTCCGCCACCATTGGCTGTCAGATGGATGGTAGCCTTTCCTGTTTTACTACCTGTTTTTAAGGTAAAGAACACGAGCTGGTCACCCGGTTGGCTAAATTTGAGCGACTGTTGGTTGGCCCCTACAATCTGTACTCCTCCACCGGATGCCTGAAGTGATACGGTTACATTCTTCACTTGATTTTCCATCGCAAAGATATTTACCGGAACGGTGATTTCTTCCTGAATACTAAGCACACGGGGCAAGGTGGACAACATCATTAACGGAGTCCGCACGAAAGCCGTTTTTTCCGCATTGCCGTACGCTCCCTCTTGTCCGGCAACCACCATGGCACGTACCGAACCTACATACATCGGAAGTTTCAGCGTATGCGTCTGGCTCTTACCTTTTCCCAGATAGAAAGGACCTATAAACTTGACTACCGGTTTGAAGCGGTTTGCTTTTGCATCGGCAGGTTTTAATGTGGCGTCTCCACCCGTACTGAAAAGTGAACTGTAACTTCCGGCGGAAGCTCCCAATACATTATCATACATATCCCATGTCCGGATGCCGAGTGCTTCGCGTGAATAGAAATCATTCCATGGGTCCGGGGTTTTGAAATTGGTAAGATCCAGCAAACCGTCGTCTACAATAGCTAATGTATAAGTCATCGGTTTTCCGGTCTTTTCGCTGACGGTCACATTGAAGTTGGTTTCCGGGCGTAACACTTCCGGCATCTGTATCTGCGGTTGCAACACCGTCTGACTGTTAGTCACGAATACCGGAACGACGCCATACATACGGATAGGCAGGTCATTGACTGTTTGCGCGTGAGGCTGTAACAGACTGATATGCAGATATACATTCGGAGTCATCTCCGGTGTAATCTTGAATGTATATTTCGTATCTCCTCCGTTGGAAACCTCTATCCATTCTTGTCGTAATACGGTAGAACCGTTTTCTATGGATACCAGTGCACGTCCTCCCGCTGCTGCAGGAATGATTGCTGTGGCTATTTCTCCTATTTCATAAGAATCTTTGTTCAGCGAGAAAGCAAGCATCTTGATACCGCTGGGATCAGTCTTGCTCGAACGTCCCCGCCATTCCGGCCAGTCAACATAAACTGTACCTCCGGTGGCATGTCCACTCTCTTTATCTTTCACGTAAACCAGGTAGCGTCCCCATGACGGATAATCGATACGGAATTTGAAAGATGCTTTTCCGCCTCTTGTCTGTAAATTGCCGCTGGCAACAGGAGTGATGGAACTGTTGTTGATATACGTTCCGAAAGATTCACCACTGTTTTCCCACCACCAACTCCAGCCGATGCGGTATATTTTGTATTCCAGATTAGAACTGTTCACTAACTGTCCCTGCGTGTTTACAGTTACAATATCGAATACATGATCTTTGTCAGTTTCAATATATTTGCCTTTTGGCTGGTTCAGATTGATACCGACATAAGAGGTGAATGGTGAGAATGGAATTGTTTGAGTGTAGATGCTGGCATCTCCTCCCGGTTCGAACACGCGGGTGGTGAAAGTGGCGTTCAGCATACCCGGCGCTTCCGTTGCGGTCGGAATTTTCAGCGTGACGTTTGCTTTTCCTTCTGCATCCAGTGTGCCGTCAAATATATCTGTTTTGATAGTCGTGAAATCCGTAGCCGGATTGTTAAAGATATATTGTCCGTAATTCTTAAACTGTGTATTCACTTTCGATAAAGACATTTCTACTTTGGCTTTCAGTTTGGAGGCAGTTGCTCCTGTCAGCCAGGTTGAAGTGAGTGGGGCATAGAAATTCTTGTCCGTGGCTTGAAGCACCTTCGGCAATGCCAGATTTATTTTCAAGCGGTTGGGCTTTATGGTTTCGATACGCAGACCTTTGTGGAAGGTGGTTCCTCCCACCTTAATATACGCATTCCAAAGTCCGGTCGGGTCTGTTGCCTGTGTCGGAACGTCGAATGTATAGAATCCGTTCATTCCTTGCGTTGAAATCATTTTTGTGTAGAACTGTCCTCTCGGATTGTAAATCTCCAGTGCTACGGGATGCTTGTCGGGGATTCTCTTTTCGCGGTCTTCCAATATAAAGGAAATGTGCAGCGTGTCTCCCGGGCGCCATACTCCTCTTTCGCCATATATAAATCCTTTCAGTCCCTTTTGAATATCTTTTCCTCCCACGTCGAATCTGCTGACGGATTGTTCTTCACCGTCCACAACGCGGACATACGCCTTTTGCTTTTCCGATTCTGCCACGATAATGAAAGGCACACCGTTTGGAGCGATTTCAACGAATCCTTCTCCATTGGTTTCTCCTTTCCCTATGGGTTGTAACTGGAAGTTATACGCTGTTACCTGTGCTTTCCCTATCGGTTTTGTATCTAAAATATTACTAACGGCAATCCACAGTTTATTCAGTGAGTTCCGTTTTACAATCATTCCCAGGTTGGAAGCAAAAACGTTGCAGGCAGCTGCCCGGTCTGAATCCATATAATAAGACGGATGGCAGGGGTTGTCGCGTTCCGTCCATCGGTACACACTCCAGTCCATTGTTCCGCCATTGTAATAATAGTAGGCTTCGGGGGTATTCCAGATTGCTTCATCTTCTTCGGACAAAACACTTCCACTTACTTTGGTCAGCCCGTCGGAGGTGCTGCTGTCGGCGAATTTCATATCCTGATTCTCGCCTCCTCCACAAGGATAAGCGGAGTATTCCTGACGAAATGAAAGTATGACACGATAGATGGCACCCGGTTCCTGGTGGATTAATCCGGCAAGGTCTATCGAGTAATCTCCCCAATGATGAATGTCTTTGGAAGCATCTTTGGCAAGCCATAACGTTTTCTTGTAAACCAGTCTTCCCGAGCGGCGTAGTTCATTGGCCGAGGCCAGTGAATTGGTTTGCATAAACATCAATACATTGTTCTCGAAAATGCGGATCACGCTCAAATCCACAGCGTATAGGTTGACAGCCCTGAAAGGAATAATCAGACTTTTCGAATCGGGCAGGATAGCGGCGGTAGTAGACATTTCCACTTGTGGTTTCAGACTTACTTCACTGAATGAGATCGTATGAGAAGTTCCCAATGCTTTACCTTGACAGTCTTTGACTCCTTCATGGATATTCAACGTAAGTTTGTTCTGTGTGTTTGCTTCGAAATAGATAAAAACTCTGTTCTCACTGATTTGGAAGATCGATGAGGAGATTTCCGGGATCTCAATCAGTCCTTTTAAATCTTGAGTAGTGGATAAGGGAGCGGAGAAAACAATCTCGATTCCATTTTCCGGTTGGTCGATGCGTTCGGCAGACATGAAACGGAAACAATCTTTCGCCGGTATCAGTACTTCTTCGCTTTGTTTACGGTCGATGCCGGCTGCGTTGCCGTTGGCTGTGATAGTCAAGGGGTAATCATCAGCTTCTCTGGGGATTTGTCTGATACTAAACAAATACCGGGTATGATTGTCGGTTGCGGTGACTTCCACCGGATAACTCTTTTTTCCGTCACTGGCAGTCAGCATCTTTTCTACCTCTTCCTTTTTCACTACGTCGCTGAAACGTATCTCTCCTTTAATATTTATTTCATTCGGTTGGGTAGCTGTAATCGGCAATGATTCCAGTTGCAGGGTGAAGTTACGTTCCTGTACACGGAATGAGAAGTTGAACTCTTTCAGCTTTTTGTCCACTTCGATGAAGTCTCCGAGCCGGAAAGTTCCTTCGTAAAGTGTTCCCGGTTTCAGCGCTCCTTCTTCGGGCACAAATTCAATGGTGTTGTTGCTAACCCAATATGCTTTTCCTTTTAATGAAGGTGAGAAACTGAACGGATTGCTTTTTAACTCATTGTTCATATCCACCATGGGTTGGTCGTGGGTCAGTTCTATACGTATGGTCGAATTTTGCGAGATGACTCCTCCCGTATACGCATTTACATACGGTGCATAATCGGCAGAAGGAATGATGTCTTTTTGAGTGCGTGTGCATGAATATAGGCCCACAGTCATCATGATAAGTAAGAATAGTCCGGTAGCACTGATGCTACGTGTAGTCTTTGTTTGTCCCATAGTGAGAAGTTTTTTATAGTTCAACAAACAAATATACAGTTTTTATGCTAAATCCTTTGTTATTCTGATTATTTTTGCAAGTTCTTAATCAATTTATTTATGGGGAAAAAGAAAGAATACAAAGAGGCCAATCGGCGATTTTTGAAAAAACTATCTTTTCAGGAAGGTGTTTTCGCGTTGCCGTGTGGAATCTATTACAAAGTTTTGGAAACTGGCGAAAGTACGATTTCTCCGGGTGCACGGAGCATTGTTACCGTGCATTACAAAGGAAGTCTGATTGATGGCCAGGTGTTTGATAATTCTTATGAGCGTACTTGTCCCGATGCCCTACGTCTTAGTGATGTAATAGAAGGGTGGCAGGTGGCACTTCAGAAAATGCATGTTGGTGATAAATGGATTATTTATATTCCTTATGCAATGGGATACGGTATCAAATCTTTTGATTCTATTCCTGCCTACTCGACATTGATCTTCGAAGTGGAATTGCTTGGTGTTGCATAGAGCATAAAGATGAGCTATATACAATCAGATACATGGATATTTTTCTTTTAGCTTTTTCATAAAAGACTTGCTTACTTGTAAAAGTTCCATCTCATTAAATGGAGGAAGCAATATGCAATTGTTGTCTTCAATCGAAACCAGATAGCTTATATTGATAATGTGTGACTGGCTAATCTGGATAAGATAGGGATGCAGACTCAATATCTTTTGTGAGTTTGTATTTCTTTTGAGTGCCAGGGTATGATTATTATTTAATACAGCTTCCCATAGTTTACTCTTGGAGTTATACCGGAAATAGCCAATCTGTTCTAAATGGATTAGTTGCAAGTTTCCAGTAATGGTAGTATATAAAAAGATCTTTTCTTCTTGATGTTTTTCTGTGTCGGTGTGATTACAATTGTCAATATTCATATTCTATTTATCTTAGTATTCGATTAATCTGTTGATGATGCCAACGTCGTAGTTTTATTTTGCATCAAAAGTAACGGATTGCTTTTAGCTATAAAAATAAAAAGTGTCTCATTCCTGAAATGAGACACTTTTTACTATTAAGAATTGTGCTTTTAAAAAAAGAAATTATTGTTCTACTCTTTGATTCTCAATGAATTTACTGGGTGATACACCATACTTTTCTGAAAAGTTACGATAGAAAGTTGCCCGGGAGGTGAAACCGCATGCAAACATAAGTTCTTTTACATTACTCTTTGGATTTTCGGCGGCTAACTGTCTGAAATATTCCAATCGAAGATAATTAATGTATTCCCGGAAACCTGTAAAGCCCTGACTTTTGATTGCTGCTGAAATATCATGTTCCTGTTTATTCAGGGACTTGGCTAAAAGTTCTATATTATACCGTTGATCGGTATAGGGATGCTGTTCCTGAAGATAGGCTTCAATCGTTGAGAAGAGCGGGAGAGTAGGAGATGGCTTTCCAGCTTGTAGCATTATAGTGCTTTTCGTATTCTTTGCATTATGAATCATGTTTATATGGTTCGAAAACGGATTCTCATAACGTAAATATTGTATGGAGAATAAGACCGTAAAAACGATTGCCATAATGCCGAACAGATTGAAAACAAATTCATTGATATTTAGAGTGAACAAAATGTATATCCCTAAAAATACGAATAGAAAACCGATGAATAGATACATGTTATTATTTATCCTGCGGTAGGTCTTGTTATTCATCATCGGATAAATAAGAAGAACGAGTGGGGTAAAAACGGATAACAGGAATATGCAAGCCCTAAGCTTGACATCTATTTGATGGATATTCGGAATAATTTCATCTATGGAGTGGATGGGGGTGATATTCCCATTGAAACCTAAATAACTGATTCCTACCGTTATCGTAATGATAGGTAATAACAGAAAAGTAAATATCCTGAAATGGTTCAGATAGCCCGGCGATAAAGAAGCGATAGGGAACAGGGCTACAATATTTGCTAAAGCATACCATTTGAGCATTTTCTCTATGTTGAGCAATTCTGTGAAGTTGTATTCCGGAGTGTCTGTGACAATTGTCAACCATCCGATATTTTCCCATGAAAACATAATGCCGATGCCGGTTGCTATAATTCCCCAATATAATTTCGGATAATTGTCTTTAGCACGTATAATAAGGATGATTCCTATAATTAACGCAATCAGATCAAGTGTAAGCTCAATAGATAGATGTGTAATTCCCATTTTTTTGACGTGTTTCTATTCCTTGCCAGTCAGTGTGTAAATGTTTCCCGTACAAAGGTAGGCAAAATAGAAATATCAGGCAATAAAAAAGATATGGCTTTGGAGAAACTTAGTTGTGCGGCGATATGCTATATTTCTTTCGCTGAATCATTTTCGGCCAATTCTTTGATCTCTTTATTCAAAAATACAGAAAGCACAGTTCTTACTACAACCACTCCACCCAGGATTGCCAATTCGTCCAACGTTGGATCAACCACAGTTTTTAGTATGTCGGAAGCAATTAGAAATTCCAATCCAAGCAAAAGGTAAGTGCCAAAATCCGCCCTCAACTGCCGTATATTGTTAACCGTATATGTTCCGTTGAATCGTTTTATTTCATTGCGTAAAAAGGCGATGAAGCAGACTAATACTCCGTAAGTGACAATTAGCAGACTAATAACACTGATAATAGTGGCAAGTGTATTTAAGAATGTGAGTAGCATTGTTGTATAATGTTTTAGTATCTGTTATGTAAACAGGCGAAGTCATACAAAAGTTCTCGAATTAGCTACATTATTTGCTCTTACAGGTTTATATTTGTATATTCAAGTTAAAAGCTACCTATTTGTCCAGTTTAAATAGTGTCTGGAGGGTATTCAAAGTGGGTTGAAAGTGGATGTAAATCAAACACTGATTGGTACAAAGGAGAAAGAAAAGATGATATGGTTTATATGAAGTAATACATTTCTGAATAAATTTATCCATATCAAATTATTACAAATAAAAAGAACTCCTGTAATCGTTAAGATTACAGGAGTTCTTTATCTATATAAAGTAACCTGAATTACTTACCTAAAGCCTGAGCAACATCAACCGCACAAGCTACTGTACATCCTACCATCGGGTTGTTACCAATTCCTAGGAATCCCATCATTTCTACGTGAGCAGGAACTGA
>ULPN01007095.1_pt1 | contig 9073 bp, 10 predicted proteins | sample 1953641 | NCBI WGS metagenome assembly ULPN01 (sample SAMEA4835633, study PRJEB28245) | human gut metagenome | biome: gut microbiome; material: fecal sample | place: Denmark | collected 2008
AGAAAGGATTGATAATCAAAAGGTTATCAATCCTTTTCTTTTATATGAATTCTTTGGAACACCCTTTCATTATACTATAAATTATGTAATTGTTGGTCTATTGTTGTTCCCCCAAAAACAATAGATATGATAACAATCAAAGCCGAAGTATTAAAAGGCAAACAAAAGAGTGATGGTACGTATAATGTCAAAATCAGAATGACTTATAAGAGAGAAGTCAAAAGACTGCCTACTTCTATCTATGTAAGGAAGGAAGACCTCACCAAGGCATTCAAAATAAAGAATCCCAAGTTTATTAAGGAAGCAAATAATATTGTTAGGCAATATCAAGAATTATGTGCTTCCCTCCCATTGGAAACAGCTAATTACAGCTTAAATGATATAATAGAGTGCATCAAGGTTAAAAATGAAAGAAAAACTACCATAGATTTCATTCAGTTCTCAAAAGAGTGGTTGAAGACTACTCAATTAAAAGGAAAAGCCAACTACCAGACATCTATTAATGCTTTCATCACTTATCTTGGAAAAGAACACTTGAATACAGACCAAATAACTAAAAAGCTATTAAAAGATTTCATGAACTACCTACAATTAAAAAGAGCCCAAAGAATTGAGGAATTAAAGAAACATGGAAAACGAATACCTTCCAACAGAATGCTCTCTTTATATATTGGATGCCTCAGACATCTATACAATGAAGTCAAAAAAAGATATAATGACTATGATAGAAATATCATCTTAGTGCCCAATTCACCTTTTGATAACTTAGAAATACCTAAGCAAGAGGCTACAAGAAAGAGAGCCATACCAGCAGAAGCCATCAAAAAGATATGGGAATTACCTTATCAATACAACAACACAGGAAAAGAGAAGAAATGCCCATATAATTTAGCCAAAGATTGCTTCATTATATCTTTCTGCCTGATGGGAATGAACTCAATAGACTTATACAGTTGCTCTACACTGGAAGGAAAAGCAATCACCTACTACAGAAGTAAAACCAAAGACAGAAGGTTAGATAAAGCCAAAATGAAAGTTATAGTTCCCCCTATTCTTCAACCACTAATGGAAAAATACCAAGACCAAACAAAAAATAGAATATTTAATTTCTATCATACTTATTCAACTGCTGGCAACTTCAATAAGGCTATAAATATAGGACTCAAAGAGATTGGAAAACTTTTGAAAATAGATGATTTGGAATACTACGCAGCAAGGCATAGTTGGGCTACCTTGGCAGTCAATAAGGCAGGCATAGACAAATATACAGTCCATGCAGCACTAAACCACATAGATGAAGCCATGAAAGTCACAGATATATACATTGAAAGAGACTTTAAGATTGAGAATGAAGCAAACTTGAAGGTTCTTCAATATGTATTTGGGAGTGAAGAGTTGAAATAGGCTTAAAAGAATCTCTGTAGTTAATTGGATTATGGGGATTCTTTATCTCTGATAATTAGTCGTATAAAAATAAATATCCCAATTTATTTGTTTTTGTCGATAAAAAGACATTACTTTGCAACCCCTTTCTAACAAATAGCTTCATGCTATTCTGTTTAGTGTACTCCGAGAGGTGGCAAAAAGCAATACCTCTGAGTAAAATTCATAAAACTTTCGTGGGAAGAAAAGAAATGTATGCTTGTATGTGGCTGTACAAGTAAGTGATATCTTTTTGTCGAATTTTCTACCTTACTCCTTAAAAGGAGTAGAATAGTTTTTCGACAATATTTTTAATTTAAATAGTAAATAAAATGAAAACCAATTTTTTAAAAAAAGAATTAGGTCTTTCTACTCATGAGATAGGTGGAAAGACTGTGATAACTGCACCTACTGGAGCAGTATATCTCAGTGAATTTATGGAAACATTGCCAGCAGGAATTTTGAATAAAAAAGAAACTGGTTGTGGAGCAACTACTGTTGTATTGGAAAATGGAGAAAATTTTATTATTGCTTGTCCTACGAGAGAACTGATAATCAATAAAGTAAACCAATATCCCAATACAAGATGTTCCTACAAATTATTTGCTGTGCAAAAAGGTATCGGGCAAAATCATATTGAGGACTATATCAAAGAGTGTCAAGGTAAACAGCCTATTAAGATAATGGTCACTTATGATTCTTTTCCAAGAGTATATGCCGTAATGAAGCAGCAATCAATTGAATGCAAAATAGTTGTGGATGAGTACCAAGAAATTTTGGATGCCTATGTTTACAGAAATGCTGCCATAAGGAATTTATTGCATACACTGAAGGACGTGCCTAATGTAACCTATCTTTCTGCAACCCCAATTCCATATCAATGGAGACCATCAGAACTTGAAGGATTGCCTGAATATGAGATAGAATGGGAAAATTCAGTCAGGATAATGCCCTTCAGAATAAAATCAAATCATCCATTAGCTATAGTTGCTAACATTATCAGAAATCATAAACTGGGACATCCTTTTGAGTTAAAAGGCAATAAAGTTGAAGAATATTTCTTTTTTGTAAACTCGGTATCTGCAATTAGGGGTATCATAAAATCAGCCAAATTATCTCCCAATGAAGTGAAAATTATATGTGCCAAGAATGAAATCAATAAAAAGAAATTAGAGGGTTTTACTATTGGGGAGGCAAGTGGTACGAATAAAACTTTTACTTTCTGCACGAAAACAGCTTTTTATGGAGCAGATTTTTATTCAAAAGCAGGATTAGTGGTTATTGCAAGCGAAGGATATGCAAAAAGCTCCCTTTTAGATATATCAACAGATATAGTACAAATAGCTGGAAGAATCAGAACTAAAGAAAATCCTTTTAGAAATGTCATCCTTCATATATATAACACAGGAATTATGTGCGAAAGCAGAAAAGAGTACGAAGAAAAATTGAATGAGAGATTAGTTAGTGCTGAAAAGACAATTGAGGCATATCACAATCTTAGAGATGATTTGAAAACTGTTATAGTAGAAAAAATAAGGCTTGATGACCCAGAAGAATTTGCTTGTTATAATGCAGAAGAAAAAAAAGTTGAGATAGATAAAATGAAAATTGCCCATGCACAGTACAAATTTGAAACTATTGATAATATTTATTCAAACGGAATTTCATTAAGAGAAGCATATTTGAAAGCAGGATATGATGTTGAAGATGAAAATTCTTGGGAACAAAACATACATAATAATATTTTTTTTGGAATGGGTGAAAGTGCATTTGAGATACTTTATAAAATGTATTCCGTAGAAAGAAAAGAACATCCAGTTGCAATGTCAGATTTAGCAAAAGATATTACAATGCAAAATGATATTATCCCTTTGGCATATAATATATTAGGTGATGAAATAGTGGCAGAGTTGAAGTATGATGAACTTGAAATCAGGAATATGATACACTTTAAATCACCTGAAACTCAGGCTGCATTACAAGAGGAGTTGAGAATTACATTTAAAGAAGGCGGTAGATACTCTCTGAAAGAAATAAAAAATCAGCTTGGATTATGTTTCCAAAAATTGAGAATAGGTATTACAGCAAAAGCAAGTTTCATTAAGCAGTATTTTAACGTTAGAAAAGTTAAAATATCAGATTTCGGCAAAAGGATTGATGGCTTTGAAATTCTGAACAAGATATTTTTTACCTTTGGCTGGAAAGTCAAAAATGCTAAATTCTAAATATTGTGCTATATAAAATGTGATTTGTAAGAATCAGCATCTATTCATAATCCCTTGTTTTCAATCAGAGAGCAGGGGATTAGTATATATATCGCATTGTAATAGTATAACTGTTTTTACTGACTTGAAAGAACTATCCAAAATTATTTTTTTATTTTCTGGAGCCATGAGTGTTATGCACTCCAACCAATCACCTACCCCATCACTCAAGGTGGGGATAGTCCCCCCTACAACAATAATAAATTTACAATTATGGAAAGAAACTTGAAGTTCTTAAAGACAATGAGTGTAGCTGAATTTAAAGCACAGCACAATGTGGAAAAGATTGAAGTGAAAAGAAATGAACACACTGGCAAGTGTTTCTTTGTCTATGGCTTTGAAACTGGAGCTTGTTCAAGGAAGGTGGAGACTGGAGAGCTGACAATACCAGTCATTTCAGAAGTATGCTCTGCTGAAACTGGAGATATATTCCTTCTGTTACATCAGAAAGGGGAAGGAGGGGCTACTACATTGGCAACTTTATAGAAACTAATAAAAATGCTCCAGAAGGGTAGTTGGATTAATAGTCTGACTGCCTTTTTTATTTTCTAAATAATTATCATTAATAGAATATAGTCATGTTAAATTTAAGAGTATCATCAAAGAAGCAGGCTAAGATAAAGCTTGCCCTACAAGGCTGTGCAGGTTCAGGAAAGACCTATTCTGCACTATTATTAGCCTATGGTCTGACAAATGACTGGACCAAAATTGCCATTATTGATAGTGAAAATGGGAGTGCTGATTTATATGCACACTTGGGAAATTACAATGTATTACCCCTTCAAGACAACTTCACACCTGAAACTTATATTGAAGCTATAAAGATATGTGAAGAGGCTAAAATGGAGGTGATAATCATAGACAGCATTTCCCAATGCTGGGATTGCCTTCTGGAGTATCATGCTAACCTACAAGGTAATTCATTCACTAACTGGCAGAAGATTACACCAAGAATTAATGCCTTCATGCAGAAGATTCTACAATCTCCAAGCCATGTTATTTGTACCATGAGGTGTAAGCAGGATTATGTTCTTAGTGAAAAAAATGGCAAGATAATTCCTGAGAAAGTGGGCTTAAAGGCTGTCATGAGGGATGGAATAGACTATGAATTTACCATAGTCCTTGATATTAATATGAAGCATCAAGCCATTGCATCAAAGGATAGAACAAGTCTATTCATGGGTAAACCAGACTTTACTATTACACCCACTACTGGACAAATAATACTGGATTGGTGTAATAATGGAGTAAACTTGGATATGATAAGGCAGAAGATAAATCAGGCTAAAACTATTGAAGAACTTACCTCCATTTATCACCAATACCCAGAATGGTATCAACAACTTACATCAGATTTCATGCAGAAGAAGATACAGTTACAAGAAGAGAGCAATAAACCTATTATCAACTATAATCCTAATTTTATACATTATGGAAGCAATGCAGTTAATGCCAGTACACAGAACTAATATGTTGATGCAAACATTCAATCAACCAAAATTTGAAATTGAAACCCCAGTTGAAACTATAGAGGCTGAAATTATCAACTCCAGAAGGGAAAACAAAAGATTACCTTTTATAGAAGCCAATACCAAAGAAGTCACCATACAGCATCTAAGGGAAGAATGTGTAGTGCCAGTATTCAGCAAGGATAATGAGATAACTATCAGTCACCCTTCATTTATTGAAATTGTTTGGGAAGCTGCCAATCAGATATTTCCCAATGAGAGGATTGAAGAACCTGCAATTAGAGTAAGCCATGTCATTAAAGGCAGAACACCCGAAGCTATTCATAAACCAGTGAAGGATTTACTTGAATCAGACAAAACTATTTACTATGAAAGAATGATGTTCTGCTTTGAGATTCCCACTATCCATGAAGATATAATGGGCAATAGATTGAATCTTACTATTGGTGGAGTAAGGGCATATAATCATGAGAATCTATATAGTAAGAAAGGTGCAGAAAAGTTCAAGGTATTCATTGGTTTTAAAAATTTGGTTTGCTGTAATATGTGTGTATCTACTGATGGTTACAAGTCAGAATTAAAGGTGATGAGCACTGCTGATTTATTTAGTTCAGTGATGAGGCTATTTCAAGAATACAATATAGCCAAACACCTATACTACATGAGTGCTTATAAGGATAGTTATATGACTGAAAGCCAATTTGCCCAGTTCTTGGGAAAGAGCAGATTATACCAATATCTCCCAATTGAACAGAAGAAAAGACTTCCTCAAATGCTGATGACTGATACTCAGATAGGACTTGTAGCCAAATCATATTATAATGATGATAATTTTGCCCTTCCTGAGAATCAGAATGCTATTTCCATGTGGAATGTATATAATCTACTCACTGGAGCCAACAAAAGCAGCTATATAGATAATTTCTTGGATAGGTCACTCAATGCCACACAGCTTACAGAAGGGCTAAATAAGGCTCTGTATGGAGAAAATGAATATTCATGGTTTATACAATAATCTTATATTTCCTATTTCCTTCTGGAATATCTGCTCCCATTTATCCATTATGTTAGGAAATTCTGTAGTGTCGAAAAAACTTGTAATGTACCTTATAGGAATAAAAATAAAAATTCGACACTTTACACTTACTTGGTTATATTTATATAAGAAGTAAGTGAGCAAGGGGTATTTTTTATGGTGGCTGAATGGAGAACTGGAAAATAAGCTCCAGAAGGTAGTTTGGAAGAAAGATTGGATATGAAATGTCCTCCATCCTTTTCTTGTTATTCCTTCTGGAGTAGCTGGCTGTAGTTGGGTATTAAGGTATTTGAACTGATTATAACATGGAGATAATGATAAAAGGCATTTTGAATATCACTATTGGATTGATATTCATGTGTATAATGGCTAAAGAGAGATAAAGGTGAACAGCCTTTGTATTGTGTTTATTGTTGTTGTAAGCCTCGGTTCCAGCATGGAATTGGGGCTTTTATTTTGAAAAGATATGAGAATCAGAGATATGTAATAGAATAAATGGTACATTTGCCACTGGTGGATATGAAGGTATATTATTACTTTTCCACTTCAAGAGCCTTAATGACAGATAAGAGAATAAGCTCATGCCTATGGTACTAATATGGATTGAAACCTATTAAAAGTAGCCTTCAAATGATTGTTTATTTGTGGAAAGTCCTAACTTTGCAACAGAAACAATCAAATGATTGCTAATGAAATAGAAGTTTAACAAGACATATTAGAAAAAGAAGTGTTTGCTTCTTACTTGATGAATTCTGAAAAATCGCCAATTTAGAAGAATATATCCATCAAATGTAAGTAGGTAAATGCTCATGCCATAAGGTGTGGGCTTTCCTTGTTTGTATGGATATAGGTGTTTGGCGATGCCTTCAGAATAACAATCAGGGTTGGCTTGCACCTTTCTTTTTGTGGTATGGCTGCAAAAAGAGCATCAAATGGATAATGACTTAATCATTTTTCAAGAAAATGGCTTGTTTGGAGCAAAATATTCATCAGGAAGGATAGCTATCACTCCTAAATATAAGGAAATGTACCCTTTTAGTTGTGGCTTGTCATTAGTCAGAAATGAGAAATATCAATATGCTTATATTAATATCACAGAAAAGCAGATAGTTTCATTTGGAACATACATTTGGTGTGACCCTCAATTTATTTGTGGCTATGCCCGAGTTAAATTGATGGATAATATTCATTGGGGGGTAATTGATACCTTGGGTAAAATAGCCATTTATCCTAATCTTGACTATATTTTGCCACTTGAATCTTTTAAGATATGGGGTAATAATAATGCTGTAAAAATTGCAGGAAGATACAAAGGAACAGAAGTAGCATATATAATTGACCCAATGAGTAGAATAAACCTACCCATTGATTTTGAGTTTATGCCTAATTTTGATTTAGAAGAGTATTCATTTCCTCAAAAAGCTACTTCCACTAAAAGAAATAACTTATTTACTAATGATAATAGCAATAAATTTTCTTCATTAGATAGCAGAGAGGAGTGGGAAGACCAAACTCTTGATGCTTTTGAAGGAGATGAAAGTAATTATTGGAATATAGAATAAACAAAATAAGCATGGAATTTCCACTAACATTTGGTCTGCAAAAAGCAGGTTTACCACTGATACTGACATCAGGAAAAACAAATAACCTTTGTTTCTTGATTGATACTGGTGCTACTCATAACACCCTATTTGACTTTGTATATGAACATTTTAAGAGTGAGTTTAAGCTACTTGAAGGAACATATAGAACAATGGGGATAGAGGGACACTACAAAGAAACCCCTATCATTGAAGCTACATTCAATTTTGAAGGGAGAGATTATACTTCCACTTTTTCAGTTTTGGATGCTTCTGAGGCTATAAAACAAGTGCAGGATGAAACTGGAATACAGATTCATGGAGTACTTGGAGTACAATTCCTTATAGAGAATAAATGGATTATTGATTTTGAAACTTATAATGTAAAATGTAATGATTGAGGGCATAGCAATACTTGCCGTAGGAGCTGCAATACTTCTATATGCAGAGATGAAATCTAATAGGAAAACCATAGAGCAACAAGACTATAGGATAAGACATCTCACTGGTAATCTTAATGAGGAAGATGAGAGGGAAAATCAACAGCTCAGGGATGATTATCACTTTGACAAAATAATTAGGCAGATAAAATCAGCAGATGAATATGCAGAGTTTATTCCAGATGATATAGTTGAAGAACAAGCAAAGGATAAGTTCAAAAAGCTGTATGGATATGACTACAAGGAACGATGAAATAGAAGTATTTATTCAAGTAAAAGGTTTAGGCTTTACATTCCTTCTGGACAAAAGAATGAAACACAATTTGATTAGCCCTACTTTCTTAGCTTTCTTCAAAACAGATAAGCAGAAGGATTCTCTTTTGAATAATGGTATAGGAGAGGTAAATGTAAAACCTAAATATAATCCCTCCCTTCCTTTTCTTCCTGCTTATGTAGATAGTATTTCACTGGAAGATATATTCCATTATGTTGGGAAGAAAGTTGTTTGGTGCAGTGATAATAAGTTTAGAGAGCGTAAGGCAGTCAAACTCAATTTTGAATATGAGGGACACCCTTACTCTGAACTATTCTTTGTTGATAAGAGTGTTGAAGAGGACTATGCTATTTTAGGCTCTACCTTCTGGAGCAAATGTGATATTTTAAAATAATAGAAATTGTTATGAGAAAGAAACAAGAAACTTAGCATTACTAAATGCTGCTATTGGTATTGTATAAACCTTACCAATGTTGGTCAATAGTTGTTCTATTGACTTTTATAGAAGTAATTAACAGACTAACAATCAAATAATTGAATAGTATTATCAAAGAGCCTTCCAAGCTGAGGGTCGCGGGTTTGAGCCCC
>ULPN01007704.1_pt1 | contig 8957 bp, 8 predicted proteins | sample 1953641 | NCBI WGS metagenome assembly ULPN01 (sample SAMEA4835633, study PRJEB28245) | human gut metagenome | biome: gut microbiome; material: fecal sample | place: Denmark | collected 2008
CCAGCTTTGTAAATGCGAGATTTTCACGGATACAGGCACACGCTGCTTTGGAATTTTCAACCAGCACGGCTTCTTTTGCCCCACGGCTTAACGCTTCAATAGCAATCGCCCCGCTCCCCGCATATAAATCCAGAAAGCGGCAGCCCGGTATTTCCGACTGTATCATATTAAACAGGGTTTCTTTTATCCTGTCTGTTGTCGGGCGGGTATCCATGCCCTCCAGTGTCTTTAACGGAAGACTTCTTGCACTGCCTGCAATTACTCTCATTCTGACCATTCTCCTGTTTCCATTTTTTTATCGCGGAGCATTAATTCTTTGACTGCTTCCGCCGGTTTTTTATCTTCAAATAAAACTTTGTTGACCTGCTCTACAATCGGCATTTCAACATTGTATTTTTGTGCCAGTGCAAATGCTGCCTTTGCAGAAAATACACCTTCTACAACCATCTGCACTTCTTCCATGGCTTCATCCTTGGTCTTACCCTGTCCAATCAGGATACCGGCACGTCTGTTGCGGCTGTGCATACTGGCACAGGTAACAATCAAATCACCAATACCTGAAAGTCCGCTGAATGTAGACGGATTGGCACCCATAGCCGTTCCCAGTCTTGAAATCTCGGCAATCCCTCTTGTAATCAGTGCCGCCTTTGTATTATCACCATACCCCAATCCGTCTGCGATACCTGCTGCCAGCGCAATGACATTTTTTAATGCACCGCCGATACAGATTCCCAGCATATCCGGACTGATATATACACGGAAAACATCGCTCATAAAAATATTCTGTAAATATTCTGCATCTTTTCTCTTATGTGTACCAATGACACAGGTCGTCGGAATCAGACGTCCCACTTCTTCTGCGTGGCTTGGTCCTGAAAGCACAGCAACCGTTGCCGCCGGAATTTCTTCCTCTACCACCTGACACAGTGTCATTAATGTGCTTTCTTCGATTCCCTTTCCGACATTGACAACATACTGTCCTTCTTTTACAAACGGTGCAAATAACTTTGCAGTGGAACGCGTATAAGGCGAAGCGACTGCAAGTACAATGACATCTGCACCATTTACTGCATATTCCGTATCTGCCGTCATTTCAATCTTTTCGGGAATATGCACACCCGGAAGACATTTTTTATTTTCACGCTCTTTATCAAGCACTTTGATTTCTTCAGGAAAAACAGACCAGACTTTTACATCATGTCCGTTATTATTTAAAAGAATTGCAAGTCCGAGTCCCCAGCTTCCTGCACCCATCACACTTACCTTTGCCATTTTGTTCTCCCTTCTTAAGCCTTATGTCCAATCTTTCTTTCCGTTCCGTGCATCAGTCGTCCGATATTGCCGCGGTGTCTGATGTAAGCCAGCACCGTAAGGCAGATTAAAATACCGTATGCTTCCAGTTTTGTACTGCCTGTAAGCGGAAGCCATCCTGCCGCACCGAACGCTAAAAATTCAATGAGAAATAATGTAATAAACACCAGTGAACCCAATGATACATACTTAGAAATCAGCGTTACCGATGCAAAAGTAATCAGTCCGAATACCGCAAATACCCAGCAGTGCTTCGGAAACAGCAGCAGGGAAAGCGCCACTCCCGAAGTTGCCGCAATTCCCTTTCCACCTTTAAACTTTAAATATACCGGAAAATTGTGTCCCAGTACAACACCAAAACCACTGTATAAAAACAGCAGCATTTCAATATCACTGTTTCTGCCAAACAGGAAATGAACTGCGAGTGCAGCAAAAACAGCCTTAAAAGTATCTAAAAGATACGTGATAATGCCCGCTTTCTTTCCCAGTGTACGCATAACATTGGTTGTTCCCGCATTGCCGCTTCCGTATTCCCTGATGTCAATATGGTTAAACTTTCCATACCAGTATCCGGTCTGGAAAATATTGCCAAAAAGGTACCCGATTACAAGACAAATGATTCGTTCCATTTTTTATTCTTTCTCCTTACGTTCCCGGTTGATAAACCGCAGTGCCGTACCGCGGAATCCAAATGCTTCCCGGATTTTATTTTCAATATAGCGTGTGTATGAAAAATGTGTCAGTTCTTTATCGTTGACAAACATCACAAACGTCGGCGGTTTTACCGCAACCTGTGTCATATAGTAAATGCGCAGGCGCTTGCCCTTGTCTGACGGCGGCTGCTGCATGGCAACGGCTTCTGTTAAAATTTCATTCAACACACCTGTTGGAATACGCATCGTCTGGCTTTCAATCACCATATCAATCATGTCATAAATTTTATTCAGACGCTGTCCGGTCTTTGCCGATACAAACAGCAGTTCCGCATACGGCATAAAGGAAAGCGTATCTTTAATCTTCTGCGTATGCTCATAAATCGTCTTGTCATTCTTTTCAATGGCATCCCATTTATTCACCGCAATAATCATGCCTTTTCCACGCTCATGTGCAATACCGGCAATCTTGGCATCCTGCTCCGTAACACCTTCTGTCGCATCTATGACCAGAATCACCACATCCGCTCTTTCCACCGCAGCAACGGTACGGATAATACTGTAACGTTCCAGTTCTTCCTTAATTTTGCTCTTACGGCGAAGTCCCGCAGTATCGATAAAGACATACTCCCTGCCGTTATAAACAACCGGCGTATCAATGGCATCTCTTGTTGTTCCTGCAATATCCGAAACAATCACGCGCTGTTCGCCGACCATCTTATTAATAATAGATGATTTTCCAACGTTTGGTTTACCGACAATTGCAATCTTTGGACGATCATCTTCTTCATCTTCCTGCGTATCCTCCGGAAAATGCTTAACAATCTCGTCTAACATTTCGCCAATACCTAACTTTCCGACTGCAGAAATCGGAATCGGGTCACCGATACCTAAGTTATAAAATTCATAAACGTCCGGCATCAGCTTTTCAAAGTTGTCCACTTTGTTGACAACCAGCACAACCGGCTTGTGGGAACGGCGCAGCATATCCGCCACCTTGGCATCCGCATCGACAAGCCCCTGTCTTACATCTGTAATAAAGATAATGACATCTGCCGTATCAATGGCAATCTGTGCCTGCTCTCTCATCTGCGCGAGAATAATATCTTTGGTTTCCGGTTCGATACCACCCGTATCAATCAGGGTGAAATTCTTATCCAGCCATGAAACCTCTGCATAAATTCTATCCCTTGTAACACCGGGTGTATCTTTTACAATTGAAATCTGCTGTCCGGCAAGATGATTGAAAAGCGTAGACTTTCCGACATTCGGTCTGCCGACAACCGCAACGATTGGTTTACTCATATATAAATCTCCATTTCTTCCTAATGCATAGTTAAATATATAATATCAGTTTCATTGCTTTTTGTAAAGTTATATGCTATCATTCATGAGGGAAAAACACTGAAAATATACTACTGAAACTACATTTTTTACTACATTACAGGAGGTAACCCACTTGAAACATTTGTTAAAATTTTATCGGAAAGGCACTGCCTTTCTTATGGCTTTCTGTCTGATGGCACTGCTCTTTTCATTTTCATGCGCGGCAGCAGAAAATACCACAACATACCGTTTTTCGGATATTAATCTGGAAGTACAGGTTCCGTCCGAGCTGATTGGTTTTACCCGCTCTGTCACTTCCAACAACGCTTATCTGGATTTAATCGGTACGGATGACGTTGAAGAACTGCGTTCTTTAATGGTCGTCAACCACGTTTACTTAGAAGCCGTTCCGCAGGATGTACGCTATGAACTGATTATCAGCGGCAAAGAAGCAGGAAGTGCATCAACCGATTTTACGGAACTTTCCGATACGGATCTGGACAGCCTTTTTAATGAATATCTGCAGAAAAGTGATGCCATAGACAATGAGAGCGTCACCGAAAATATTACAGCTTCCGCGATTGAACATGTAAACGGTATCCCTTACTTTGTCACTAGTGTAAAGTCCGTTGCCAACAATCAGGTCACGGTCTACATGAAGAAGTATTACACCGTAATGCAGGGCAATGCCATCTCTTTCTTTATCCAGTCCAACGGTGAAGAAATTGACAACGCAACCGCACAGCTTTTAACGGACATAGTCACTTCAGCTCAGTATAAAACGATTCATAAATCAATTTTAGAAAATGCATTTTTTACAGAGATTCTCGCTTCGGTTGTTACGCTTGCCGTACCGATTTTACTGCTTGCACTGATTGTATATTTGGTAGAAAAAAGTAAGAAAAAGACAAAAAAGCAGATTGAAGCCGATGAAAAACGTCTACGTGCCGAATACGCAAGGCAGGAAGCCGAAGCTGCTAAAAAAGTACAGGAAGCCTCCGACGAAACAGAAGTATCTGAAACAGAAGTATCTGAAACAGGAATATCTGAAACAGGAATATCTGAAAATGAAACATCCGGCGGACAAAACGGCAACAATTACCAGTAAGTTAAACTAAAAAACTGTGAAACCACAAAGCCTTTGCTTTTAAAGACTATCGGTTTCACAGTTTTATTTTATCTTACCTATTATTCATAAGCTTATATTGCGCTATTCCACCGGCAGACACTCCGGATGTTCCAGCCGGTGAATCTCCTCCCGGATTTCCTGCATATGCACATCAGTATTGTAAATCGTATCCGCACAGACCGTCAGTTCGTTGACGATTTCCGGCATTTCCTCATTGCCAAACTGCTTATAATGCATCTGATGCTCCAGACTTGCCCAGAAATTCATGGCTATCGTACGAATCTGCACTTCCACTTTCATGTACTCCTTACCGGAAGAAAGATAAATCGGAATAATAACTACATAGTGAAGGCTTCTATATCCGTTTGGCTTCGGATTCTTAATATAATCCTTCACCTCCATCACTTCAACGTCATCCTGTGAAATCAGCATATTGGCTACTGCATAAATGTCACTGATAAACGGGCATACCACACGTACTCCGGCAACATCATTTAAATTGTTGACGATAGACTGGATGGATACCTCAAAACCTTTTCTTTGCATTTTATCAAAAATACTCGCCGGGCTTTTTACTCTTGTCCGGATACTGTCAATCGGATTGCGCTGGTTTTTCGTTTTAAACTCGTCATTTAAGATTTCCAGTTTTGTCTGGATTTCCCGTATTGCACACCGGTACATCATCATCAGTTCCTGAAACCGTGCATTGGTTTCCATCGTTTTTCTAAAGTCCTCTTTATTAACCAGTAATGATTGTGCTAAATTGTTATCATCTATCATGTCCTACTCCTTTATGTACATCATTCCGCATAAAATACCACGTCTGCCTTTTGTTGCCCTGTGTGAAAACAACAGGTCTGAATTACAGCAGGTACAGACATCTGCCACCGCAATATGCTCCGGGTGGATTCCTGCATGAATCAGGTTATAATAATTGGCAAGCTGTAAATCCAGCTGATATTTTCCTACACTTTTCCCCGGTGTTACAATATGCTCTGCTTCCTGTGGCAGATACTTTTTCTGAAACTGCACTGCAACATCTTCACTTACTTCATAACAGTCCCTGCAGATTCCCGGTCCGATAACCGCTTTAATATATGCAGGATTGGCATTGTATTCTCTTATGAGGGCATCAACTGTTACCTGTGCGATATTTCCCACCGTTCCTCTCCAGCCCGAATGGGACAATCCGATACATTGATCGCGGCTGTCCGCAAAAAAAAGAGGAATACAGTCGGCATACGAAGTAACCAGACAGATTCCCGGCACATTTGTCACCAGTCCGTCTATATTGTCAAAATCACGTTCCCGTACAATTCCCATTCCTTTGTGGTGTTCTTCTATTTTTAAGACATTGGTTGTATGTGTCTGCTTACTGTATACCATCTTTTCCGGTACAGTATGAAGCGCAGCCGCCATTCTTCTGAAATTTTCCGACACATTTTCCGGATCATCCTCGAGATTAAAAGTCAGATTCATGCTTTCGTAAATACCGGTGCTGACACCGCCTTTTCGTGTTGAAAATCCATGTTCAATAAAAGACTCCGATTCCAGCATCGGAAACCTTAAATACGGCACACCGTTTTCTGCCGTAACACTTCTGACCGTATCCATATATGCCGGGCGCTCCTGCTCCTGCATATACGCATAAACTGCATCCGTGTCTGTTTTATTCCATGTCAGTGATTCCATTCTATTCTCCATTTTAAATTTTAAAACGCATCCTCAATATGCGTAATCTCCCCATCATCAATTCCTATTACATCAAAACGGCAATCTGCCCCTGCAAACACTGTATTCTGTGCGTGTTTTGCAAGATAGACGTCCGCTGTCCTGCGGATTTTCTTCTGTTTTGCAGGTGTCACCGCTTCTAAGGCATAACCGTACCGGGCATTTCTGCGGTATTTCACCTCTATAAAAACAAGCGTTTGCCGCTGTGCCGCAATAATATCAATCTCACCGCAGGCACAGGCGAAATTTACATCTACGATAAAATAACCTTTGTCCTTTAAATACCGGCACACCTTCTGTTCCCATTCTTTTCCCCGCTGTCGTGTGTTCATTATTTTCCTGTCTTTTTCACTTTACTTCTTAATCTATCCATATCATCTACAAAGACCAGAATCTCGGCAACCACGCTGTATAATTCCGGCGGTATCATATCTCCGATTTCCAGCTTGGAAAGCGTATTGGCAAGCTTGCTGTCTTCATACACCGGCACATCCGCTTCCTTGGCACGCTCAATAATCTTTTCCGCCAGAACACCTTTTCCCGATGCAATAATTTTCGGTGCTTCTTCTCCGGGAACGTATTCAAGTGCCACAGAAACCTTCCGCTTCTGCTCTCCTGTATCCTTTTTATTTGTCATATTTGTACACTCCCATTATAATCCACTGCTTTTCATTGTGCAAATGAACAATCTATAAACTTATGCTTTGATATCGAAAATATATTGGGACGTCGGTGCGCCTCCTGTCTGATTTTGCAGAAAATCTTTTTCAAAATCAAAATTTTCCTGTGGCTGTGTCAGTTTCATCTCAAAATGTGCCGTGTAACCAAGCGCTTCCAGACGGGCATTAAGCCGGTCAATATGATCATACACAAAATCCAGTGTTTCCGAATCCTCCAGACAGAAATTCGTTGTGACATTTTTGCCTGCCAGTTTCACATACACATCGACAGAACCTAAATGTTCCATATCCAGATGTAGGAGAGCGCTCACATTTTCGGGATTATTGTGAAGTGTTTTTTTATTTGTAAATACGTATAACTCTCCATTTCCGGTGCCTTCCGAAAAGCGCACCGGCATCTGAAAATACGTCATATTGCGGTTTAAGTCATTCATGAAATCAATATTGCTTTTGATTTCGTTTAAATTGGCAGATAACGCTGAGCCCTCTGCTGCCTTCTGCGTTTCCTTTGAAACGGCTTCCAGTGAGGAGCGCACCCGCTTATAAAATCCCTTGATGCTTTCTTCGCTGTCTGCCATCTGTGGTTTTAAATACAGTGTTTCTTCAATCTGCCCCTTCAGCAGCTGTCCAAGTTCTTTAGAAGCCAGTAACTGTGTCAGTTTTTTCTCTGTCTGTCCGGCAGCCTGCGTATCATCCGGTGTATTCTTTGTCCCTGCAATCAAATCCGCCAGCTGTGACAATGTTTCTTTTACGGTGGCATTTCCTTCTGTAATCTGTTCTGCCAGTGCCTGTGCCTGTCCGCCCTGCGGTGTATCATTAAAGGTTTCCGTGATTTTTTGTGCAAGCCCTTCCCGCACCGCATCCTGCGGCATTGTTTCCGAAAGGCCCGCCTGCATTTCCTGCGGAAGTCCTTCATACAGCGCCGCAGTCACATTTTTTAAAAATGTCCCTGCCTGCACCGGATCCTGACCGGTAAGCTGTGTAAGTGTATCTGACAGAGCGGACGGCAGACTGTCTAACCGACCTGCCATATTGCGCTCGTAATGCGTATAAGCTTCATATTGTTCGATATTTTCCTGCGTAACGGGAATATTAAGTTTCACAAGATTTGCCATGGTATCCAGACTGGCATTTGGGAATTTCAGGTTGTTTTTTACCATTTCATTTAACATTGCGGCATCAATAGACATATTCCGTGCCAGCAGTTCCTGCACAATCGCCATATTGCTTTCATTAGCAGAAAGTCCGGCCGCTTCAAGTGCCTTCTGTACCAGCACCATCTGCTGCGCATCCCCGAAAAGCGGTTTTAATGCAACGAAATTACCTTTATTTTCCTGCACCTGAAAGGTCATGCTCTGCCCTAACTGCACCTGTGCCCCCTGTGCAAGACGTGCAAAAAGATTCTCACCGTTTGGCAGGCTGAGAATAACCTGATTGTCCTTCATGCTGTTTACAACACCGGTAACCGTATCTCCTGCCAGCAAAGATGCCAGATACTTTGCATTGATGGTATTTACCTGCGCAGTCTGCTCTGTCTGTCCTGCATTTTCCGCCGCCGCACTCTCTGTTGATGCACTTTCGGAACTTTTTGTACCTGAAACCATCTGCTGTAAAAAACCTGAAATGTGAAATGCCATATCATTATACCCTTTCAGTATTTAATATATTTTTTAAAAATGTTTTCCGGTGAATCGGACAGGCACCATACTCTAAAAGCGCCTGTGTATGCTGTTTCGTTCCATATCCTTTATGTTTTGCAAATCCATACTGCGGATATTCTTTATCATACTCCGCCATCATTCTGTCCCTTGTCACCTTTGCCATAATACTGGCAGCACCGATTGTAAGGCTCTTTGCATCACCTTTGATAATCGGCACCTGTGCAATCTCCACGCCCGGAATGGTTACAGCATCGTTTAATAATATATCGGGCTGTACACTCAGTTTCTGAATAGCCTGCCGCATGGCTTCATACGTTGCCTGCAAAATGTTAATCTCGTCAATACGCTGTGCCGATACAATACCGATTCCCACACTGACTGCTTCACGGCTGATAACGTCAAAGAGTTCTTCACGCTTTTTTTCGCTTAATTTCTTGGAATCATTGATATATAAAATGCGGCAGCC
>ULPN01029043.1_pt1 | contig 8944 bp, 8 predicted proteins | sample 1953641 | NCBI WGS metagenome assembly ULPN01 (sample SAMEA4835633, study PRJEB28245) | human gut metagenome | biome: gut microbiome; material: fecal sample | place: Denmark | collected 2008
GCAGGATGAGCGCGATCGGCGAATTGTCCGACAGCACAACCACTCTGCCGTCAAGAATGGACATCGCCGCCCGGTCCGGCCGCTCGGTCGTCTGAAACTGTGGAAACGGTGAATACCATTTTTCCTCCGACAGCTGTTCAATGACTCCACTGTCGAGTACCCCGTCAATCTCAAATCCGTCCAGCTGCTCCTCAATCTTTGCCACCAGCTCGGGATAGACGATTCCTTCCATATAGACCAGATAGACGTTGGTGTTGGAGCGCACGCCCGTTTTTTTCTCTTTTACCTTGACCTGTGGCGACCGGATTCTCTTGCGGATCAACGCCGCATTCTGTTTTACCGAATCTCCGAATCCCTCGTTAGAACCACGCACCACTTTTTCCGAGTCCGCCTCGTTGATCCCCATATTCGGATAACCGTCATCCGGAATCTTGACCGCTTTCGCAAAACCGTCGACGAAAAAAACGGCTTCTCCGGTCAAAAGACCATCCCCCGCCTCCTCGATCGTCGTAAAATAGGTCGCATCGGAGGTTCCGAGGGCATTCTGTTCCAACACCCGCAGAATTTCCTCCCGCTCCAGACCCCTTAAGTATTTTAAAACTTCTAACAGCGCCGAATTTCCCATATCTACCGAGACTTCAATGAACGTGAGGTAGCACGCCACGTCCCGGTTTTTTCCAAGATTCATCCGCTTCTTCTTGATGTCGTCACAGGTGTGAAACAGTTCCTCCATATGTGCGATGTTCTCGTCGAGTCTCTCGCTGATCTTTGTCTTCTCCGCCACAGATTTTCTTCCTTTCCTAAAACAAAAACGGGGCAGGCATCCGCCTGTCCCTGTTAGTTTGTTCCATTTCGGGAAATTTATTCACTTTTCCTGCTCCCGGATCATTTCCTTCACCGCTGTCGCCTGGTTCATTACATGCTTGTGCATCGCCGCCGTCAGCATGGTCTTATCCTTTGCGGTAAGCCCCTCCACGATCTGACTGTGCTCCCGGATCAGAATCGGAAAATTCTTTTCATCTTTTAAATATTCCACGCGGTAGCGGTACATCTGCTCCCGCAGATTGTTGAGCATGTTCTCCAGCTTGACGTTGCGCGTCGCATGATAGATGATGTCATGAAACCGCACATCCGCCTCCGCAATCCGCTTGACGTCCCCCGTCTTTGTGGATTCCTCGAACTCATGCATGGTATGTCTGAGCTCAGCAAGCTCCTCCTCAGAAATCTGTTCGCAGGCGATCGATGCCGCCAGTTCGTCGAGTGCATCCCGGATCTGCAAGACATCCTCCATGTCTTTTTCCGTCATCCGCGCAACTTCCGCACCTTTTCTTGGAATCGTGACCGCCAGTCCCTCCTGTTCGAGCATACGGATCGCCTCCCGTATCGGCGTACGGCTCACCCCAAGCTTTGCTGCCAGCTGCAGCTCCATAAGACGCTCCCCCGGCTTAAGCTCTCCTTTTAAGATCGCTTCCCGCAGTGTGTTAAACACCACATCCCGAAGCGGAAGGTATGCATTCATGTTCAATGTCAGATCCTCTGTCATAAGTACCTCCTTCTGCTTTGTTATCTGTTTCTGCCCGTCTTCTCCTCACCGCGCATTGTTGTATATGCTTGTCAGGTAAATCTGTTTTGCAAGATTTGATTCACGCATTGCCTCGTATGCAGCCACGGCTGTATCCCCGTTGGCAAACAGGCCAAAGACCGTTGGACCGCTTCCGCTCATCATTGCATGGACTGCACCGTGCTCCATCATATGATCCTTGATCTCTGCAATGACCGGATAATTGGGAATCGTAACTGTCTCCAGCACATTTCCCATGTGTCCTGCGATCTGCTCCAGATTCTTCGCCCGGATCGCACCGATCAGCCCATCAATATCCGGATGCACGGTATCCTTATCCAGTTTCAGATTCTCATAGACAAATTTTGTGGAAACCCCGATCTGCGGCTTAGCAATCAGCACCGGACATTTGACCATCGGAGGAAGCGCCGATAATTTTTCACCGATCCCCTCCGCGAGCGCCGTTCCGCGCATAATGCAGTATGGAACATCCGCGCCGAGCTTCACACCGCGCGTCATCAGATCCTCCTTAGAAAGCCCCAGATCAAAAATGCGGTTCATTCCATATAATACGGCCGCAGCGTCCGTGCTTCCGCCTGCCATGCCGGCTGCCACCGGAATGTGCTTATGCAGCTTTACATCAATACCGTCCCCAATGTCAAATTCCTCTTTGAGAAGTGCTGCCGCCTTGTATACCAGATTGTTCTCATTTGTCGGCAGAAACGCAAGGTTGGTCGACATCGTAATCCTGCCCGACTGATTGCGGGTAATCTCCAGCCGGTCAAACAGATGAATCGTCTGCATGATCATCCGCACCTCATGGTACCCGTCCGGTCTCTTCCGTACCACATCAAGTCCGAGATTTACTTTTGCCAGTGCTTTTACCGAAATCTCTTTCATAATGCCCCCATGTTTTTTTAATGTATTTTGTATACAGACTGAATCTTACCATGACTTGTAAAAAAGGTCAATTATCTCTCCTTCTTTTTACGCAATAAAATTTCTCAAAAATCTAAACCGGGCAATGTTTCCTGCCGATATAGAAGATGAGACAAAGAGTAGGCATGGATGCCTCCTGTCAATTATTTTAAACCGATCCAAGGGAATGGAGGAATGAATTATGGCAATTAACAGTATTACAAACTCAGTGGCAGCACAGCAGGCTTCTACTTATACCGCAGCAAAGACGGACCATACAGAGAAAAAGAGTGAGAGCAGCACAAAGACCGATACCGGTGTCGTATATGAGAAGAGTTCCGGTCAGACATCCGGCACGGTTACAAAGAAGACCGATTACGCACTTGTCAACAAGTTAAAGGCAGATGCCGAGCAGCGTACCTCCCAGCTTCGCAGTCTTGTAGAAAAGATGATGACCAAGCAGGGTGTTGCCATCGGTACCGCAGATTCTATGTGGAGCTTCCTTGCAAAAGGTGATTTTACCGTAGACGAAGCCACCAGGGCACAGGCGCAGGCAGATATCGCCGATGACGGTTACTGGGGCGTCGACCAGACTTCAGACCGTATTCTTGATTTTGCAAAAGCACTCTCCGGCAACGATCCGGAAAAAGCTGATCTTCTTCTTGACGCTTTCAAGAAGGGCTTCAAGGAAGCAACCAAGTCCTGGGGACAGGATCTTCCGGACATCTCACAGCGCACCTATGATGCCGTTGTGGAGAAGTTCAACAAGTGGAAGAACGGAACCGAGGAGACGGAGGCTGCCCAGACACAGGCATAATCCGAATTTATAACGGGATACGTTTTCTTATAAGTAATAGAGATGTATGATGTTCCAAATGCAACCGGGGCGGCAATTCTAATCGCAAAATCCGGTATTTCTAACCATGCCGTGTCGAACATCCTTGATTATCTGTGTTTTTCCAAGTTTGGAACATTCCACGTGGTGTGTCCGCAAACCACAGACAATTTTAGGATTTTTGTGCGTGCCCCTTCGTGACACCAGCAAACAGAACATAACCGCGCGAAGCCGATGTCTGAGTTATCATCTGCCCTGTTTTCAATAGCAGATGATAACGAGTTTCGGTTCGCGCGGTTATGTTTTGCATTCACTTGTTCAATTCCGGTACGGCATCTGCTGCTGTCTGGCAGCCTCCATCTATTTCTGGCGTTTGTGTCTGCCGTGTACGGTACAGAATCCGACGACCGCCGCCACAACGTCCAGCACAAAGATGAAATGCAGTATCGACAGGGCAACTGCTGCCCCCACGGACAGCTTTTTTTCACTGCACGCCCGGATGCAGCCGCACAGTCCATAGATGGACGGCGGTATCAAAAACAGGACATCCGCAATCCACATCACGCCGATAATCGCGACTCCGCCGAACATAAACGTCGCAAATCCCGCCAGCACCATAAACGCCGCCAGCAGATAATACGGGATATAGCACAGCTTCATCAGCATATCCCACAGAAGCAGCGCCTGCGCGCTGGTTCCTGCCGCCGTCTGATAGATGACCCAGACGACATTTAAGAGCACGACCACCGTGTAGACAATGCAGATTGCCGTCTGCGTCATCTGCAATCTGGAATCGCCCGCCATGATATAGGCTCCGGACGAATCTCTGTCCGGTCTTCCCATGCCCACAGACAGAACCACAAAAAGCAGATACGGTAAAATCAGCAGAAGGATCGGTGTCACTATTCCAATTATTTTTTTCATATCATTCCCCGCTCTGCGCGCTTACGCCTGCTGTTCCCCCAGAATCTTCTCAATGCTTGCCAGCTTTACGCAGACTACAAAAATCTGTGTTGCCGTTGTAAGATCCTCCAGCGACGGATACGACGGAGAAATACGGATGACGGAATCCTTCGGGTCCTTGCCGTACGGGAACGGTGCTCCTGCCGGTGTCATCACAACGCCTGCCTTTTTCGCCTTATCTACCACGCTCTTCGCGCATCCCTCCAGCGTCTCATAGGTGATAAAATATCCCCCCTTCGGGCTGTACCAGCTTCCGACGCCGAGATCCTTTAACTCCTTGTCGAATGTGTCCAGAATCATCTCAAACTTCGGTCTGAGGGAAGCTGCATGCTTTCTCATGTGCTCCGTGATACCATGCACATCTTTAAAGAAGCGCACATGGCGAAGCTGATTCACCTTATCATGACCGATCGTCTGGATCTTCAGCTGCTTCTTAATATCCTCCAGATTGTTCGCGGAAGTTGCAATCGCAGCCAGACCGGAACCCGGGAAGCTGATCTTGCTGGTCGAGCAGAACTTGTATACCATATCCGGATTGCCCGCGCGCTTGCACTCTGCCAGAATCTCGATCAGATGATCCTGATCCATATCATATAAATGATGTACACAGTAAGCGTTATCCCAGTAAATACGGAAGTCTTTTGCCGCCGGTTTTAATCTGGCAAAACGGCGTACCGTCTCATCCGAGTAGGTGATTCCCTGCGGATTGGAGTATTTCGGCACACACCAGATTCCCTTGATCGTCTCATCCTTGCTGACAAGCTCCTCCACCATATCCATATCCGGTCCTGTCGGAAGCATCGGAACATTGATCATCTCAATGCCAAAATATTCCGTGATGGCAAAATGTCTGTCATAGCCCGGAACCGGACATAAGAACTTCACCTTGTCAAGCTTGCACCACGGCGTATTTCCCATCACACCGTGTGTCATGGAGCGTGAAATCGTATCGTACATGATATTTAAACTGGAATTGCCGTAGATAATGATATTTTCCGGATTGCACTCGATCATATCGCCAATCAGCACTTTCGCCTCCTGGATTCCGTCCAGTACACCGTAGTTGCGGCAGTCCGTTCCATCCTCGCATGCGAGATCGGAATAGGACGAGAGAACATCCATCATGCCCATAGACAGATCCAGCTGTTCCTGGGATGGCTTTCCTCTGGACATGTCAAGCTTCAATCCCCGCTGCTGGAACTTCTTATATTCTGCTTCCAGATGTTCCTTCTCTTTTAACAGTTCCTCTTTGCTCATCTCCTGATATGACTGCATTGTTCCTTCCTCCTGCTATCTGTATATACATTTTATATGAACCTTATTTCTAAGGCTGCATCCCTTTTATTTTTTCAAAATATTCCCGGATTGTTTTCTCATAGCCGTTCTCCGACGGATGATAAAACATGCGGTCTGTCAGACCGTCCGGCAGATACTGCTGCTTCACATAATGATTCGGATAATCATGCGCGTATTTGTAACCGACGCCGTGTCCCAGCTTCTGTGATGACTTATAGTGTGCATCCTGCAGGTGCACCGGAATCGGTGCCGTCATGGTATCCCGCACCGCCGCCATGGCATCGCTGATGGCACAGACAGCGGAATTGCTCTTCGGTGCGCTCGCCACATAGGTCACCGCCTGCGCTAAAATGATCTGAGCCTCCGGCATACCGATGCGCTCCACCGCCTGTGCCGCCGATGTGGCGACCACAAGCGCCATCGGATCTGCATTGCTGACGTCCTCCGCCGCACAGATCATGATACGCCTTGCTATAAACTTGATGTCCTCTCCCGCATACAGCATCCGCGCAAGATAGTAGACTGCCGCATCCGGATCGGAACCCCGCATACTTTTGATAAAAGCGGAGATCGTGTCGTAATGGTTATCCCCGGACTTATCGTATTTGACCACGCGCTTCTGGATACATTCACTGGCAACCGCAAGCGTGATGTGAATCTTCCCGTCTGCACTCCGCTCCGTCGTCAGCACGCCGAGTTCGATCGCCGTGAGTGCCGCGCGGGCATCCCCGTTCGCAACATCCGCCAGAAATTCCAGCGCATCGTCATCAATCACGGCATCGTAAGCGCCCAGTCCCTTTTCCCGGTCGTTTACCGCACGGAGAATCAATGTCCGGATATCCTCCTTCGACAGACTCTTCAGCTCAAAAATGATGGATCTGGACAACAAAGCTCCGTTGACCTCAAAATACGGATTCTCTGTCGTTGCACCGATCAGAATGATCGTGCCGTCCTCCACGAACGGAAGCAGATAATCCTGCTGTCCCTTATTGAAGCGATGAATCTCATCAATAAAGAGGATCGTCTTCCTGCCGTACATTCCCTGGTTGTTCTTCGCCTGCGCGATCACTTCCTCCATGTCCTTCTTGCCGGCAGAAGTCGCATTGATCTGTAAAAACTCTGCGCTCGTCGTATGCGCGATGACTTTTGCAAGCGTCGTCTTACCGGTTCCCGGCGGACCGTACAGTATGATGGAACTCAGCTTATCTGCTTTGATCGCACGGTATAGCAGCTTATCTTTTCCTATAATATGCTGCTGCCCCACCATCTCATCCAGCGTCGTGGGGCGAAGTCTGGATGCAAGCGGCGCCTCTGTTTCTTTTTGCTGTTCTCTCATATATTCAAATAAGTCCATGTCAAAACCTGCTTTCTGATGTATAAAAATTCCCGGTCACTGCCTTCCGGCGCATGTCCGTGCACTGCGCACACTTGACCGTTTTGAATTTTCCTCATGTAAAACTTGCATTTTTTTAATGATTCGTGGTTTTAATCATACTTTTTCCAAAAAATATGACAGATTACAACTCAAAAATTGCATCGCTTCTATTACAATACACGATACATGCCCTTTTTACAAGTAAAATATGTATTTTCTCTGTTGTGCACGATTTTCCCTTGAAATCATTTTCTATACTGTAACAAATTGATCGGAGGGTTGCAAGTCCCACCGTGTCTCACCCCAGCAGAATATCCTCCACCGTCACAAATGTATACCCCTGTGCCTTCAATTCATCGATGATCTTAAATGCGGCCAGCACGGACGACTCCGACGCATCATGAAGCAGAATAATATCATTCTCCTCGACATCCCCCAACACGCGCTGCGCAATGACCGATGAGTTGCTCGTCGCCCAGTCTTTCGGATCGACATCCCAGAGCACCTCAATCATTGTCGTCTCATAATCCAGATTCGGTTTCCAGCACCCGAACGGCGGCCGGATATACTCCGGGAACACGCCGATAATTGCATGAATCGCCGCGTTCGTCTTATCCACCTGCTCGATCGCCGCTGCATCGGTCAGATTGCTCAGATTGACATGTTCATAGGAGTGTGTCCCGATCAGATGTCCGCCCTCATGGATTTTCTTCACGATCTCCGGATACTGCTCCACTTCTTTTCCCAACAGAAAAAACGTGGCGTTCACACCACGTTCCTTCAGCCCCGCAAGAAGCATCTCCGTATAGTCCGGATTAGGTCCGTCGTCGAATGTAATTGCCACTTTTTTTACCGATTCATCCATCGCCATCGCCTCCCTGACCTCTGTTGGCGCACGCAGGGATACCTGCATGTAAAAAGCTGCACAACACCCCGCCGCCATACATGCCATTCCTGCTGTCACCCAGATCAGTCTGCCTCTTTTCTTTTTATTATAAAACCAGCTTCCTGCTATCCGCACTTCTACTCTGACCTTTATGCTCTGTCACTTAGAGTATATTCCGAAAAGCGCGATGCTATCACTTCATTGCCGAAAACGCTCACATAAACTGATTGCCGCCCGGCTCCTGAACGTCATAGTAATCTCTAAAATAATCGTAGGGATCATTATAGTAATCGTAGCCGCCACTGCCATCACCGTCATACCATCCGTCGTTTCCGTCACCGTCATACCATCCGTCATTTCCGCCACCGTCATACCATCCGTCGTTTCCTCCGCCATCATAACTGCCATTTCCATCGCCGTCGTACCATGCATCACTTCCATCGCTGTCATAGCTGTCATCATACTGATCGTATAGGAGATCTTCGTATGTAATCCCCGCATTTGTCATTCCGAACCACATGGCAAGATATAAAACGACAGAAAGCACCATTGAGATCGCCGCTGTGATGATTCCACCGATTGCAAGACCTTGCTCCTTATTTTTCGTGATCTGAATGATTCCGAAAATAATCGCCAGAATTCCCGTCACCCAGTTGATGCAGGTACAAAACAGCAGCACAGACACGATTCCAAGTATAAGCGATGCAATGCCATATCCTCTGCCGTCCCCTTTCTGTTTCTGCTGCGGCATTCCCGGATTCATTCCATTCGCATTCGGCGTCCCTGCATATGCTCCTCCCGGATTCATTCCATTCGCATTCGGCATCCCTGCATATGCGCCTCCCGGATTCATTCCGTTCGGATTCGTCATTCCCGGATTCACTCCCGGATTTTCTCCGCCAGGCACCACTGCAGCCCGCTCAAACGCCAGCCGCGGCGCGCCGTTTGCCAGATGAATCACTCCGCAGTACACAAATCCGTTTTTTTGCAGAAGATGCTGCATAATGCGGTTGTCCTGATGCGTGTCGGCCCGAAGACTGCTGCATCCGTGTAATTTTGCCTGCTCGGCACACCAGGAAAAACAGATTCCCGCCACGCCGCGGAGCCGTC
>ULPN01013094.1_pt1 | contig 8710 bp, 8 predicted proteins | sample 1953641 | NCBI WGS metagenome assembly ULPN01 (sample SAMEA4835633, study PRJEB28245) | human gut metagenome | biome: gut microbiome; material: fecal sample | place: Denmark | collected 2008
CGTGTAATGAGTATTGGTATGGACAGTACCACTAAAAACCCTGTTGTCGTGTACAAGAGTTTGAATGGCAAGAGTTATGTTTGGACTCGTGACCTTTTAGAATTTTTATCACCAGTACCTAAGGACAAACAGGAGCTTAACGTATTCGGGCAAAAACGCCGATTTGAGAAAGTAAAAGACTTTAGCTTACAATTAGACCTTGTAAGTACAAAAGACTTGATTATGGCGATTTCGGAGCGTGATACAGACATTTTATGCGTGGATAAGAAAAATATCAAGCAAAAGGACTATGTTTTGGCAAGGAAATATAGTATGTCAGACGGTGAGCACTACGAAGTAGTGAACACTTTTAACACTTATGAAGAAGCAACAGAGAACTTGAAAAAGAATGTACGCAAGAATAAGTGGAGAGAAAATTGTTTTATAATAATGACAAGGGTGTTTTATAAGGAGTATTAAAGATGAATGATGTAACAGACGCATTAAATAATTTGGGTAAAGCACTTTCGGGTGAGAACAACGAGAGCAAGCCTGACGGTTTTAAAGAAAAATTCAATGCTGTTTTGAGAAAAGTGCTTGAAGTATTAATGGTAATAGGGTCAATGGCTTCCCTCATTGTATCATTGCTTTTGGTGGCAACAGTGTTTATAACACTTATAAGGGGCGACTATTTTAGCTCTTTGATGTGTGGAGTATCGGCTTTTGTATTATTAAAATTGAGTAAGGAGTTTTAAGTATGATAATATCAGGAAGTAAAAAAGCGAGTGCCTTTGAAAAAGGCTTTATAAGTGAACTAAGTCAGCTTATAGACGGCAATATGCTTGATTTTGAAAAGCATTTAGAGAAAGCCGATTACGGCTATGTTAAGTCACTTGATGTTTTATTAGAGAATACATATTTAAGTCTGCAAAAGGTAAAGGACGCTTATTTAGTTAAGATAGACTTACCTGAAACGGACGAAGAAACAAGAGAAAAGATGATTAAGGCTCTTGATAAGGTTTATGCAGAGATGATGAAAATTGAGCATAAATCATTGTTTTTGAACGATTGGTTGAAAAAACACGCATTGTCTATTGAATGAGGATTTTCCTTACTTGACAAATAAAAATCAGTGTGCTATAATGTAGCCATAGTGATAACGAAATACGTTATCAAAGAAAATAAAAATATAAAAAAATCAAGGAGGTTGTTTATTATGGCAAACAATAAGGAACAATTAATTAAATCGGTGTTGGATATGAAGAAGGCAATGGCAGATTTCTTTGACGCATATACAGATATGCTTATGGCACTACCTGTATTTGAAACGGCAGAGTTGGTTGCAGTAGCTGATACATTGGAAACAGCTGGTACATTGGAAACACCAAAAACATCTGAAAAGGTTGTACCTGCTAAGAAGTCGGCAACTAAGAAGTCAAAGATTGAAAAACAAGAAGTTGACGAAGCTGACGAAACACCTGACGAAACAGACGGTATTTATACAAAAGAAGCTCTTGACGGCAAAAAGTACAACGAGCTAAAGAAGATTGCCAAAGAAGTTGGTGTATCAGCAAAGGGTGACAGAGAAACCCTAATTGACAACATTTTAGGTGCGTCAGAACAGATTGAAGAAGATTTTGACGAAGATGACGAAGAAGAAACAACACTTGAAGATGTTGAAGATGAAGATGATACAGACGAAGATGACGGCGAAGAAGAAGATGTTGAAGCAGAGCCTATTGATGACGAAGAAAGTCTTGCGGAAGAAATTGAAGATAGAGTATCTGAAATGGAAACGGAAGAAATTGCAGACTTACTTGTTGAAGCAGGTATCTCCGCAAAGGGTAAGCGTCAGGCTTTAATCAACAAGCTAATCAAGGCAGTACAAGACGGTGCTATTGCAATCAATGGCGAAGGTGAAAATGAAGAAGAACCTGAAGATGACGATTACGAAGATGATGATTACGAAGATGAAGATGTTGGGGACGAAGGTGACGAAGAAGATGTAAATGACCTAAGTAACCCTAACATCAAACCAGCTCGTAAAAAAGCACTAAAGGCTCTAAAATCTATGCTTGAAAAGAAATACAATGACGGTAAGCTAAAGGCAGTCACAATGAAAAAGGCTCTAAAGGCATACTATGACGAGTCAGCAGACGAGATTGACGATATGGATAATGATGAATTGTTTGACGCATATCTTCAACTAAAAATGCTATTCATTGATGATGAAGGTGACGAAGTTGAAGAAGGTGCACCTTATACTCTAAACGGTGAGCCATACTGTTGCGGTCAGCCACTTCAATACAATGAAGAAGATGATACATTTATCTGCGAAATTTGCGGTGGCGAGTATGAAAGTGAAGAAGAATAATTAAATACACGTTAATAGGGAGCACTTTATAAATGCTCCCTCTTTATCTTTAAAGGAGTGAATAAAATGCACATTACTACAACAGGAAAATTCCCAAATAAAGATATTACGCATAAACCTAAACGCTATCAGAGTGATATTCTGAAAGAAATGGATAATGATGAGGTAGCCGAAGGTGGTATAAATTTGCAGAATTTTATTCCGCAAAGCGTAACTATTGAGTCGGCTATAGATTATTTCTCTAAAAATGCCACAGGTGAAAACAAAAAGCTGTTTTATGCCACTTCTGAATGGCTGAAAGAGCTAAGAACACTAAAAACGCAAAAAGGTAAGGGTGTAAGCAATGGATAAATATTGGTCGGATAAACCCAAATTCCTTAACTGGAATAGGGAAGATTACATAAAGAATAATGTTCTATACACAGTGCCTATGACCGCTAAAGAAGTGGACGAGAGTAAGCAAGAAGAACTACTTAACAGCCCTAACTATTTTGTAGAAGAAAAACTTGACGGTACTCGTGGTACAATACATTTTTACTCTGACTATGCACGAGTATTTAGCCGTAGAGAGAGTAAAAAATCAGGTTGGTTGACAGAAAACACTGATAGTGTTCCTCAACTAAGGGATATACATATCCCTGAACTTAATGGCACTATTTTGGACGGTGAAATGTATATCCCTGATGTACCTTTCAATGATATATCGGGTATCTTAAATTGTACCTATGATACGGCTATTGAACGTCAACAGGAAAAAGGCTTTTTATGCTTAAATGTGTTTGATATTCTTTATTACAAGGGTATCAAGATTGAGAAAATGCCTTTATATAAGCGAAAGAGTTTTCTTGATAGGATAATTCGTAAAATAAATAACTTTTATGAAGAAGAATATCCGTCAGGCTTTCCTTATATTCGGAGAGTGCCTTACTTCAAAAATAACACTCCAGTTTTTGTGGGTGACAAAGATTTAAAGTTGCTAAATGCTACTTACAGTGTATATCCGAACTTGTTTAACAAAGTCAAGTTATATAAAAATGCAGGGAATGAAAGTGATTTTTGGGTAAGACTTACACCTAAAGAGTATTACGAGTGGATAGTAATGCACGGCGGTGAAGGAATAATGCTAAAACCCATTGACGGAAAGTATTATCATAAGCGTGGCAGGGAATATCAGAAAATTAAGAAGTTTTTAACTCGTGACGTTATAATAATGGGCTTTACAGAGCCAACAGAAGAATACACAGGTAAATTCCCTGATGACAGTTGGGGCTATTGGATTGACCCTAAAACGAACGAAAAACAAGACCCTAATAGATGTCTTGCTACACCAGCAAAAGAGCTTAAAAAGTCCTTTATGCCTGTAACAAGGTACTATTTTGAGAATTGGGTAGGTAATATCCGATATGGGGTAATCATTACAGAAGAAGAATTTGAAAAGTTATCAAAGAGCAAAAAGTTTACCACACAGAAAATGAAACTTTCTGACGGTAAAGAGTATAAGGTTGTTGAAGTTGGCGATTGTGGCGGTTTTGATGATGAAATGCGAAAGTATTTCACAGATAATCGGGATAGTATGATAGGTAAAGTCATTGAAGTTAAAGCGAATGAACAATACAAGGACACAGGCAAGCTAAGACACCCTCGTTTCCTAAGAATGAGAGATGACAAGGATAATTTAGCTTGTACTTGGACAGACCATTTTGGGTAAAGAACGTAATTACAACGATTTTCGTTATTCTTTAAAGTTAAGTGATAAGTTTGTGCTTTGTTTGAAACTTATAAAGGTAGATGATAAGATTAAAGCGAAAACTTGTTTATTTGAACGAGAAGATAACGGTTACAAAAAGGCAGGTAATGTAGTCAAAAATAAGTTATATAGGACGAGAAAAGGAATGTTTTATATAAAACGTAGACTACCTAAAATATTATCTGCAAAGTCAGCAGAATTGCTTTATTTAGATGATTTTATACTTACGAAAGCCTTGACAAAAACAGAATAATATGAGAATATAGAGGGTGAAAACCCTCTATTTTTTATTGTAGAATGTAAAAGGCGGTGATTAAATGAAATGGAGAAAGGTTTTACATAACTTATGGATTGATATAAAGTGTATATTCTACTGGTTATTCCTCACTTACTTAGAAGTGACTGATAATCTGAAATACACATTAGCAGGCAGTGTTACAACATCTGAATTGGTGAACTTAGTGTTTAATTTCATTGAAGTATATTCGGGAAGAACACTATATCCTTATCAGGAACAATTTTCAAAGAGAGTTATTCGCTCCGTTTTAACAAATGACGGTGCAGAAATAACAGCTTTATTTGCAAGACAGAGTGGTAAGTCAGAAACAATTTCAGATACATCAGGTGGTATGATGATTTTGCTACCACAACTTGCAAATATGCCTATGTTTGCAAATGATAAGCGACTGCAACCATTTAGGGACGGTTTATGGATTGGTATATTTGCTCCGTCACAAAGACAGGCACAAATTACATACAACCGTATTCGTAGTAGACTTCTAAGTCCGTCAGCAGAAGCAGTCTTAAATGACCCTGATTTTAATTTACAGTTTACCACGTCAAATGGACAGACGTGTACTCTAAGTAATGGCTCATTCGTTACGGCTATTTCAGCCAGTGACGGTTCATCAATCGAAGGTGAGTCATTTAAACTAATTATCTGCGAGGAGTGTCAAGATATTAGTAATTACAAGATTACTAAATCTATTCACCCTATGGGTGCTGCTTATAATGCTACAAAGGTTAAAATCGGAACAGCGACAACCTTTAAAGGTAATTTCTATGACGCAATTCAGCGTAACAAACTTGAATATGATAATGGTGAAACAAGAGTACGAAACCATTTTGAGTACGATTGTGATGTAGCCGCAAAATATAACCCTTGGTATGCAAAGTACATTGAAGGTGAAAAGAGAAGTTTGGGTGAGAAGTCAGACGAGTACCAAATGTCATATAAGCTAAAGTGGATATTGGAAAGAGGTATGTTTATTGATATAGAGCAGTTTGAACAAAATAATCTTGAACCGCTTTTGGACGTATCTCTTTATGATAAGTCAAGAACGCACGTTGCAGGTATAGATTTAGGTGGTAAGGGTGATGATACCGTTATCACAATCGTAGAAGTTGATTGGACACAACCTTTGCAGTTTGATGAAAGAGTTGACCCTGAAACTGGTGAAACTATGGTTTATAAGACGTATAATACTTATATAAAGAGTTGGCTAAAAATATCAAATATGCCTGACTATGAAGAACAATATTATATGATTATGGACTTTTTATCACACTTTAAGTTAGCTAAGGTTGTATGTGACGCTACAAGAGAAGCAAGTATATCACATAGACTTAGAGCAAACTTAAATTGTGAGGTTATACCTTATATCTTTACTACAAAGAGTAAGTCTGAAATATACAAAAATCTTGAAACAGAGATTTCAAGTGGTAGAGCAAGAGTGCCAGCGTCCGAAGAAGTATTGAAGTCAGAAGAATACCATAAATTTATTGAGCAATTAGGTGAGTTACAGAAAGATTATAGGGGCTCACAACTTGTGGTATCTCACCCTGACGAGAAGAACGCTCACGATGATTTTTGTTTATCTCTTGATACAGAAATACTTACTGATAAAGGCTTTATAACTTATGGTAAAATGACCTCTGATACTTTAGTGGCAAGTGTTGTTGACGGAAAAATTGTGTATAGGAAACCAACTAAAATAATATACAAAGATTATTGTGGTAAAATGTATGAATTTAAGTCAAAGGATTTAGCTCTAAAGGTAACAGAAAATCATAAGATGTTAGTTAAGCATAGAAACAGCGGTTGCTATAAAGATATGTTATCACAGTCACTTTTTGCAATGCCTAATGAACAAAGATACAATACTTTGCAAATACCAGTTGCACCTATTCAAGATAAGGCTGATTATCCAATAAGTGACGAGTTGATTAAGCAGTGTGGCTGGTTTATAACAGAGGGTTGGATAAATTTTGATAAGAGATATAATTCAAAAAGATACTGTTTCGGTCAATCAATAAAAAGTTTAAAATATAGTGAAATACAAGCTATGGTTAAAAAATTAGGCTTAAACCCATACATTTATACTCGTAAAGACGGACTAACTTACTGGGTGTACCACAAGAAAGATAATGCCTTATTTGACAGTTTACTTGCTGACGGAATACACAGAATACCTCGAAAATGGTTAAATGATTTTTCATTACGTCAGCTAAGATTGCTCTTAGATACCCTTATGTACGGTGACGGTACAATTACAAGAAACACTTATCATACAGCCAGTTATGATTTAGCTCGTGATTTTCAAGAGTTAGCACACAAATGCGGAATAAAAACCTCTATACGCAAAAGTGGTGAAATGTATAATTGCTATTTAATGCAAGGTGATTGCACACGAATAAAAGAGGTAAGTGTAACAGACTATAACGGAAAAGTTTGGTGCGTAAATGTAGACAATGGTTATATAGTTACACGTAGAAATGACAAAATAGCTGTAACAGGTAATTGTGACAGTTGGAGTTTGGCAGTGTGGGGTTGTATGGACGAAGGTGTAGTAAATGAAACAGAAACAGTGAACAGGGATAGTTTAATGGGTAAGTCAAGAAATGAGCAATCTTTTTATAGAGCTATTTCGGGCTTTACAGCGAGAAGGAGAAGATAATTATGTTAGGTTTTGAGAGAATAAGAAGCGTCTTGAATGGTGACGCTTACTACAATACCCTTTTGAACTTAAAGGGGGATATTGATACAAAGTGGTCTAATAGACTTTCACGAATAAGAACAGCGTGGAACTTTTATGAAGGCTATCACTGGGAAGATATACCCTGTACAGATGACGTAGAACTTTCAGTCAATTATTGTCGTGCTTTTGTAAACAAGTTTGTATCGTTTGAACTTGGTAAAGCGTGGAGCTTTACAACTCACAGTAATATGTCTGATAAGATAATTACAGATGACGGAAGAACTTTGTTTGAGTTTTTGGAAGATGTTTGGGAAGATAACGACCAATATGGACTAAGCATTGAAATGGGACAAACAAAGTCTGTAACAGGTGAAGCGTGGATAAGGGTAAACTATGATAAAGCGGAAGATTTAGATGACCCGTTTGGTGAATATCCTGACGGAAGAATAAGTGTATCAGTTATTCCAACTAACATAGTGTTTCCTGAATTTAACCCACATAATACAAAGCAACTTGATAAGCTGACTATTATGTATGTGTATAAAAAGCAGGTAAAAGTCGGCGTAGGTTTTAAGACACAGGAACAGGAAACACTATTCAGACAGGTTTGGACAAAAGATACCATTGAAACTTTTGACGGTGATGTAAAACGTACAGATAAGAATAAGTATGGTGTTATACCTTTTGTACAAATCAAGAATTTGAGTATTGCAGGTAAGGTTGAAGGTGTTGGCGACCTTGATGATATTATCCCTTTGAATGTGGAATATAATTTAAAGCAGTCAAATGTTTCAGAAATTATCAGTTATCATTCAGCTCCTATTACAGTTGTTTATGGTGCAAAGATAAGTAATATTGAAAAGGGAGCTAATAAGGTATGGGGTGGACTGCCGAAAGACGCTAAGGTAGAAAACCTTGAACAAAAAGGTGACGGTGGTACTGCAAAAGATTATATCACTAACTTAAAACTTGCAATGTGTGAAATTGGTGGCGTACCTGAAACTGTTTTAGGTGGAGCACAAGCAATAAGCAATACAAGTGGTGTAGCACTTCAATATATCAACTTACCATTGATTGAAAAAACCCGAATTAAGAAAATGAACACCGAAACAGGACTTGAAAAAGTTAATAAAATGATTATTTTAGTAGCTTTGTGTGAAGGTATCGTGAAAAAACCCGAAGGAATTACCAACAGAGATTTTTTCCATACGGAAGTTGAGCTTGCTGATACACTTCCGAAAGATACTCTTATTGAATTACAACAAATTCAAATGGAGATGTCTATGGGTATTGAAGATAGATACGGAGCAATGAAACGTATGGGACGTGAAAACATTGAAGAATACATCAAGCGTGTGGACAAGGATAGGGAAGAACACCCTGATATTTATAGCTCTACTTCAAAAAATAAGAGTGAAAATGGCAATCCGTCATTGAACAGTGGCATAATGAATGGCGAAACCGCCGCAGAACATATGAGAATAGCCTTAAACGGCAAGAATGGTAATGACTAATACAACTACATACCTAAGCAATTAAATCGCTTATAGATAAAAATAACACATATTTTAGAAAAATTTTTTGTAAACTACTTTACAAAATCTACAATGTGTGTTATTTTTATTATGAAAC
>ULPN01017827.1_pt1 | contig 8601 bp, 9 predicted proteins | sample 1953641 | NCBI WGS metagenome assembly ULPN01 (sample SAMEA4835633, study PRJEB28245) | human gut metagenome | biome: gut microbiome; material: fecal sample | place: Denmark | collected 2008
TTTTTCAATTCATCGCAGCCACACTCGTAATTATAAATGGAAGATTTGCCACTCTCGAAAACCAGCTGACCGTAGCCTTCCAAATCACCTTTACGCCACAGTTCTGCACCCTTTTCGGCACGAGCAAACTCGCTGTAATAGTGTTCTGCGCGTCTACGCCACAATTCTGGCAGACGGTCTTTATAGGCTTCAAACACCTCATACGGCACATCGCGCAGCCGGGTATTTGCAAAGGTGTCATAGTCCATCCCTGCATAGCCCATTAGTGCATAGGCCGCTGCCTTGCACTCATCCTGCCGCAGATTGTACTTAGAGTTTTTCAAAGAGCGCTCCAAACCGGAGAAGAAAATCGCCACCTTATAAGGTTTCATTTTCCCACTGGTTGGAATTAACTCATAGCTATCATCTTTCGTGTCAAGGTACAGTAGATGGTTTTTCTTAGAAAGCACCTCGCAACTCTGGTCGAGTTTTCCGCAGGAGACACCAACATACTGGTTTTCCGCCGCCTTTGCCGTGAGAATCATCTCCATCGGCTCCAGATGGATGCCGTTCACTTTACACAATGCAGACAAAAAGCAAATAATGACCGAAGCCGACGAGGACAAACCGCCAATCGGCAGGCTACCCTCGATGATGCCAGACAGACCAACTTTCAGGCGGTACTTTTCTCCCAGCATCTTTGCCGCACCACGCAGATGATCAGCCCAGTCTCCCTGCTTTTCTTCCGGCACTGCATTTACAAAGAACTGGGCACGCTTCGGGAAGTTCAGCGACTGCAGCTCCACCACACCATTCTGTTTCGGGTGGTAGGCCATGTGGATTCCCTTGTTGATTGCCAGACCGTTGATTTTTCCGTACTGATGGTCGATATGCGCCCCCAGCGGACTGATGCGGTACGGGCAGAACGCCACATCAAACGGTTCCTGATGATATAATTCCTTGTAAACCTCAACACACTTCATCGGTTTATTTTCCTATTCTTCGTTATTTGTAAAACTTTGCGTACCACTCAGCGAACTTCCGTAAACCCTCGCGCAAGCTAGTAGAGGGCTTATATCCGAAGTCACGCTCCAGCGCACTGGTATCTGCATAGGTCACAGGTACATCACCAGGCTGCATTGGAACCAGTTTCTTGTGTGCTTCAAAATCATAATCTTCCGGCAGAACACCAGCACGAATCAGTTCTTCCTGCAAAATCTGTACAAAGTCCAGCAAATTTTCCGGGTTCTGGTTGCCGATGTTATAAACTGCATACGGAGGAACGGGCAGACCATCTTCACCATTTTTACGTTCCGGCGCACCCTGCATCACACGGACAACGCCCTCGACAATATCATCCACATAAGTAAAGTCACGCTTGCAGTTACCGTAGTTGAAAATCTGAATCGTTTCGCCTTTCAACAGTTTGTTAGTAAAGCCAAAGTAAGCCATATCAGGGCGACCAGCAGGGCCATATACTGTGAAGAAGCGCAGACCCGTGGAAGGAATGTTGTACAGTTTAGAATAGGCATGTGCCATCAGTTCATTGGACTTCTTGGTCGCCGCATACAGCGATACCGGGTTATCCACCTTGTCATCCGTACTGTAAGGCACTTTTTTATTACTACCGTATACGGAAGAACTAGACGCATAAACCAGATGCTCCACCGGGGTATGCCCCTCATCGTAAGAGTGACGGCAGGCTTCCAGAATGTTATAGAAGCCAATTAGGTTTGCTTCCACATAGGCATCAGGGTTCGTAATGGAATACCGAACCCCTGCCTGCGCACCGAGGTTCACAACGATTTCCGGTTTATACTGCTCAAAGATAGCTTCAATCACAGACTTGTCTGCCAGATTACCTTTTACAAAACTGAAATTTTCAAACTGTTCCAGTTCGTTCAAACGAGCTTCTTTCAGACGCACATCATAGTAGTGGTTCATGTTGTCCAAACCCACGACCTTGACACCCTCTACGGTGGAGAGCAGTCTCTTTGCAAGGTTAGAGCCGATAAAACCAGCTACACCCGTGATGAAAACGCTCTTGTTTCTCAGATTGATTTTCGTTTTATTTCCGTCATTCATGTACATTCTGCACTCCTCACTTTTTCTATATAAACAACAAGCCCACGGCGGGTCGCACAAAGGCAATCCACCGTAGGCTTGAACTCTCCTTCAATCTTTATTTGCTGCTCCTTTTGTGGGTCAAAACAGAGCTTCCAAAAGCCTCCTACATATAACCCCCAGGATTTCCCGCTTCTTGCAGTTTTTCAACAAATAAAACATTTGAAGGGCAACTCAAGCCGTCAAAACCCTTTAGTTATCGTAGTTTTTCTTGGTTGACCCTATTATATCTCTAGCCCCCTTTTTTTCAATCGTTGGAACAGATTTTTGGCAAATGCCTTCATATTCGTTTTTTTTATCAAACTCTGCTCCACTTACATGATGTCCTGATCGATTGTAGCAAGTGATCTTATGCCCATCTTGCGCCATTCTGGTGCAAAGTTCTTTTACAACAATTTCAATTCCGCCTTCTCTGCTCAGTCTTTTTTGACCAAACATAGAAATAGCTAATTTCTTTTCCATATGATTTAAAGCTTTCCTATTTCTTTATTTTGAAAAATACGTGGGAATTTCTTGTTGAGTAGACATTTCTCAGTGCGTACCAAAAACGCCTCTTTTTTCGGGCTTGCATATGACATTTTGGTTCATATACAAGCCCCATGTCTTCTCATTTTTATCCAGTTCGGTGAACTTCATGACCGCTTTATGATCATTTTACGAAGCCACCTTGTATACAATTAGTATACCATTAATTTGTGATCCTACATCGCACCGTCCCGTTTGAATACAACCAGTACGGTTTTGAAAAGGATCTTTATATCCAGAGCAAAGTTCCACTCTGCAATGTACTGCCTGTCGAGTTTTACTACATCCTCAAAGTCAGTGATGTTGCTTCGTCCGCTGACCTGCCACATTCCTGTAATGCCAGGTTTGGTGGCAAGGCGGGCACGGTGGTGAAGATCATATTTGTCCCATTCATCTACCGTCGGCGGTCTTGTGCCTACAAGGCTCATGTCACCTTTTAATACGTTAAAGAACTGTGGGAATTCATCCAGGCTGAAGTCTCGAATGATATTTCCAATTCCTTTCTTTATTGTACCATCCGGAAGTTTCTTGGTTCCGATGATTCGTGGATCCCATTCCAGTTTAAACATCATACCGTCTTTTACACGGTTTTGTTTCATCAGTTCTTTCTTCCGCTCTTCTGCATCCATATACATACTGCGGAATTTATAGATTTTGAATTTCTTTCCATTTTTTCCCACACGGACCTGGGAAAAGAAAATCGGTCCGGGAGATTGTATGTAGATCAACGGTCCTAAGATCACGGTAAGGATCAATGTGATCAGGCATCCTACCAGTCCGCCTAAAATGTCCAGAGCGCGTTTCATAAAAAGCTGCTTGGTAGTTGCATAGTTGATACTGGTTGTCAGTACTGTGTAGATTCCCAGGCGTTCTACAAATTTCTTTTCGCCGATCAGGTTGGATGTCTTTGCCAGTTTCATATGAACAACCGCGCCCATTTCTGTCAGCTGGTTTAACAGCGTTTCCGGATACGGAGCATCGTCTGGAAGATTTACAAATACTTCATCTACCCATTCCCTGCAGACGTAATCCGCTACTGTGTCTGCATTTGCTACAACTGTAATGCTATCTCCACAATCATGCCCTACCATATCGCAGTCGATCACTGCCACACCTGCAACATGAAACATTTCATAATTAAAATTGCGAATATTATAGACCACCGTATCCAGCATGCTTTTTGTAGTTATGATCAACAGAGAACGTTTCATGCTGGAACGCATTTTTCTTTTCAGCTGGTCTTTCCACAAGATACGGGTCAGATAAGAAACAAGTAAATACAGAACCGTCATATAAAGCAATGCCAGTCTGGAATAATCCTCGCTTCTTTTTATATAGAAAAGATAAAACGTAGTTACCAGGATCACCAGGATCACATGTTTTACTGTCATTGCAAATTCCTGATAATATCCACGTTTTAACACATTTTTCAAAGATTCAAAGAGTAATAGTACGCCGGCATCGATCACAACTAAGATAAATGCCACGTTACAGTATATTAAATGGCTATAGGGGTTGCTAAGGCTATTTCTTAACATATAAGCCAATAAAAATGCGATCTGTAAACTCAACTGGTCCCAGATCATAAAATCCAGATGTTTTTCCCATCCTCTGGCGCTTTTTCGATACATATCCCCACTTCATCCTTTTTCGTTTGCGTTTGTAACAGAGCCGGAAATGTCTCCCGGCTCCATCATAATAGTTATTATTTTGCAAGAACCTGTACAGTACAAGAACCTGGTACTTCAAAACTTACATATTTTGTATTCCAGTTAATGGTAGGATTCTTAACTGTAACCCAATTGCTTGTATTGTTGTCTAAGTAGATAATTACAATATCCTTGCCTGCGGTTAAGGTACTTACATACAGATTAACTGTAGAACGAACATCATGTCCATTTTTCTGAGAGATGATCGCACGGGTTTTACCTACATTAGCATACTCTTCCAGACCTGCATTAGGAACAAGATCACTAGCCTTTTTGGTTCCGTTATTTAAGCCATTAATCTGACTTACAGATTCATCACCAAGTCCGGCAGTTTCTGCTTCACCAGTTGCAACACTCTGGTCAACGTCACTATTGGAAGCATCTTCAATCAATCCCATAGTTACTTCAGAACCATCCTTTGTAACATTGGTTACTTTCTGTCTTTCGTTGTCTCTTCCCTGGACAACAGTTGCTTCTGCTACTTTGTTTACTCCTGATCCTGCATTGGACTGCTGGCTGCCAGTATTAGTATTATTCTGGCTTTGGCTTGATGAATCCTGACCAATAGTTCCATCAGACTGGCTACCAGGACTTGTAACTGCACCAGCTACTACCGGCATTGCTACCATAGCTGCAGCCATTGCCATAGCTACTAAAGCTTTCTTCTTCATGGTTATCACACCTTCCTCCCTCTTTGGGGTAAAATGTATTTCAATAAGCAGCGTGTTTCCACACTGGATATTGTATGGTAATTATTCTGTTTCCCGGTAAAACAGATCTAAAATGATCTGGATCGCTGCCTGACGGTCAGCACGGTATACATCGTACTTCTCTGTTATCTCTTCTACTCCGGGAACTGTGTAAAAATCTTCGCTGGTCAGACTACCAGCTTCCATTCCATCCATTGCTATCTTTACATACTGATCCTTGGTCATATCTGTTACCATATAATCCTGGATCATGTCAAACAGATGTACCACGATCTGGCTGTCTGTCTTGGATGCGGCTTTTACTGCCTGAAAATACTGCGTGATATATTCCTGCTGCTGGTCCATACGGTACAGTGCAGTAAAATGATAATCCGTATCACGGTAACGCACAAAGGCTTCTGCCTGTTTTCCATGGAGAGTAACCTGATTACCTTTGACAAATGCCGGATCCTTTTTCTCCATGCCATCTGTAGGAATTGTTACTGTAACGCCGCCTACAGCGTCATTTAACTGTGCTACTACTGTGGTATCAACTGCCATATACTGATCAATAGTAAATCCGCAAAGAAGCTTCTGTACAGATTCAACCATATTTTCACAGCTGCCTTCCCTGCCATCCCCATAAGCATACGCCATAGTCAGCTGGGTGATCTTGGTATCATGAAGGGTTCTTTCCTTATTTGTAATAGGAATTTCTGTCATAGTATCACGTGGGATCATCAGGATCTTTAATGTATGTCGGGCAGTGTCCTGGGCGATCAGAAAGATACCGTCCGACTGACCGGCCAAGCCCAGCTCCTTTGTCTCTGTCATTGTATCACTTCTGTCAACACCCATACAGAGGATTGCCTTTACATACTGGTTTCTTCTGTAATTTTTTCCTTTATAGGTCAACTGATCCTGGGCTAAGATAGGCACCAGATTCAGATCTCTTGGATCTGCTGTCAATTCTTCTTTTTGCCCCGGAGCAATTCCTATTTCTTCTTCAGCAGCTGTCTGAGACTCTGCTTCAGCTTTCTGTCTTTCTTCATTGCGTGCCTGAATGATCAGTTCTGTTGCCTGCCGGTTTTTGTACATAGTCACGCCGCCCCAGATCCCCAGGGTCAGTGAAACAAGTCCTATACCGATCAAAGCGCTGTATATCTTCTTTTTCATATCAATCAGCCTGATTTCCTGTGTAACTGTTACTTATCAGTTGTCTGTGCTGCTTCAGCTTTTTCATATGGACTGTAGGCACCGTATTTATCATACTTACCATATCGGCCATACTTACCGTATTTACCATATTTTCCGTATCTGCCATAATAACCATTCTGGCTGAGGTCAACTTTGTTTAACACAACGCCCAGAACACGGCAGCCGGTCTTGTCCAACTGGCTCTTTACCTTCTGTTCCAGACGGTAGCTTACTGCACCCTGTTCAACAACGATGATCGCACCGTCACAGTTGCTGGCTACAATAGCACTATCGATCAGGTTTGCCATAGGCGGTGTATCGATGATCACATAGTCGTAATCTTTCAAAGACTGGATCAGATCATGGAACAGATCTTCTTCCAGAAGCTCTGCCGGGTTTGGTGAATATGGTCCGGCAAAAATAACGCTGAAACCTTCATAATTTGTTTCGTAAATAATGTCTTCTCTGTTTTTCTGACCACTGAGGTACTGGGAAAGACCGTTTACCTCACCTTTCAGCTGATAACGGGATACCAGAACAGATTTACGGATATCTGCATCAATGAAGATCACCTTTTTACCGATCTGTGCAAATGATGCTGCTACAGAAAAGGCAATATCACTTTTTCCTTCATCTGGAAGTGCGCTGGTAAACATAATGGTGCGGATGTTGCTTCCGCAGAACTGGATATTGGTACGCAGGGTCTTAAGAGATTCTCTATAGTTATAATCATCTTTTATTTCGCGTTTTAAAGAAATTACTTTGTTATTCATTTACGATCTCCCTGCTTTCCTTTTTTCTTATCGTTTTTGTTATGCATATGAGAACGGCTGAGTGTCTGCTCATTCTTATTCTCTTCTGCTTCGCCTTCACGAAGTGGTACAGATGCAAGAACAGTCAGGCCCATATATTTCTCTACATCTTCTTCTGTCTGAATAGTATCATTTAACAGCTCTTCTACAACTGTCAGACCACATACCAGAACAATTCCTAACATAGCTCCGATCATGGCATTCTTGCCATTGCTTGGGCTTGCCTTTTTATCAGATACAGTACCTTCCTCAATTACTTTAGGAGGAACCATTTCCATAATGTCTCCGATATACTCGGAAGAAGTCATTGCAACGGAGTCTGCAATATCCTTTGCCATCACCGGATCTGGATCCTGAGCAGTGATAGAAAGAATTCGGGTATCATTTGGGTTATTAATAGTGATCTTGCTGACCATATTTTCGTAACTGATATCCAGTTTCAGTTTATCAATGACTTCTGAAATAACCGGACGGCTGGTTACGATGATCTTGTAGTCCTGAGTCAGCTGGCTTCCTATCTGCAGGTCAGCTAAAGATGTCAGTGTAGTTTCTTTTGAAAGAATATATACCATTGAAGTCGAGGTATACTGCGGGGTAATAGCAAACTTGCTGAACAGGCCGAAGGCGCCCCCCATGATCACGCCTGCGCCAACGATCCAGAGAATTCTCTTCTTTAATGCGCGGAACAGCTGGAGAAGATCGATCTCTACTTCGTCATCATTCATGTTGATTGTCTTGTTATCCATACGTACTTTTTCCTTTTCTTCCTATTATTATATAGTTTCTTTTTTTATGACGCGCAACGCGTTCTGGTAAGTAATGCACCAGATCTGTTGTGCATCAATATGACCGTCAAGCCATTTGAGTGCCTCTGTGATTTGAGGCGGTCTGTAATCTGACCTGTGCATGTCTGTCCCCAGGAAATGGATCACTCCTGATTTTACCTGTTCCCTGCACCACCGTACCTCCGGTGAGAACCAGTGTCCCTGGATACTGTCGTAATTCATCTGAAGTTTACATCCAATATCAAGGAGCTCTGAAGTTCCTTTTTTTCGCAGGCAACCGTAACGCTCCATATGAGCAAGAATAGGCGTGTACCCGTTAGAGACCAGTTTGCGGATCCCCTGAAAAAGAATTTCATAAGAAACAGAAGGCATAAATTCTACCAGAACATATTGGCTGTCTGCCATGGTATATGCCTTCCCCTCATTCAGGCGCTGTGCAAGCTCATCGTGATAAAATGTTTCCTGGCCCGGAAAGATCCTGAACTTAGGATAGGTTTTCCGAATTTCCTGCTGAAGAAGCTTTGCTGAGTCATTTAATCCTTTCAGCACATGGCGTCTGGAATAGTGAGGTGTAGCGATCACACCTACAATCCCCTGGTCGGCCGCCCGTTTCAGCATTTCAACGGATTCTTCCATTGTCCTTGATCCATCATCCACACCCGGTATCACATGTGCATGAACATCTATTATTCGCTGCCGAACTTTCATTTTTATTAGTACCTTTCTTCCGGAATATTCTCAATGGGTTTTAATGCAGAAATAAGAAGTGTCAATTTTTAAG
>ULPN01030167.1_pt1 | contig 8450 bp, 10 predicted proteins | sample 1953641 | NCBI WGS metagenome assembly ULPN01 (sample SAMEA4835633, study PRJEB28245) | human gut metagenome | biome: gut microbiome; material: fecal sample | place: Denmark | collected 2008
GTTTTGTGATTTTTTAAAGAAGGATTTCATTTAATGGTTTCCGCTTCTTTTCTGTAGGTTCATCCTCCGCATAACCGACCGGAATCAAAACGGCCGGTTCCAAATTTTCCGGCAGTCCCAAAACCTCACTGCATTGCGGAGCATCAAAATTACAAACCCAACAAGTACCCAGTCCTTGTTCGGCAGCAGCCAGACAAAGATGTTCTACTGCAATAGCAATATCAATATCAGCATGATCCTTATTATCGGCACGGCGATGCCAAGACTCATTATGATCCACACAAGCCACTATGATACAAGGAGCCGTAGCAAGCCATTCCCGTTTATAACATGAATACAACGCTTTCAGTACGGCCTCATCTGTAACAATACGGAAACGCCATGGTTGAAAATTAACTGCAGATGGTGCAAAACGTACACATTCCATGATATAATCCAACTTTTCAGCCTCAACAGGACGATTGGCATATTTGCGTGCAGAATAGCGCGCCTTCACTAATTCTAGAAAGTTCATAAGCATTATTATTAGTTTGCATACAAAAATAGTAACTTTGCACCGATAAAAGAAGTACAAATATGAAGAAACTTGTAATATTCGACCTGGACGGCACATTACTGAACACCATTGCCGACCTGGCTGCCGCCACCAACCAAGCCTTACAATATTATGGCTATCCTACACATGAAACGGAAGCATACCGCTTTTTTGTAGGAAACGGAATCAATAAATTATTTGAGCGTGCTCTGCCTGAAGGGGAACGTACGGAAGAGAATGTATTAAAGATACGTTCACAATTCATCCCCTATTATGATGAGCACAATGCCGATTTAAGCCGCCCTTATCCCGGTATCTCCGAATTATTAAAAACACTGCAACAGCAAGGGATCATGATAGCGGTCGCCTCCAATAAATACCAGGCAGCTACCCGAAAGTTAATAGCACACTATTTTCCTGAAATAAACTTTGTGGAAGTATTGGGACAACGCGAAGGTATCCCCGCAAAACCCGATCCATCCATCGTAAACGAAATTATGACAAAAGCAGGAGTCAAACAGGAAGATATACTTTATGTAGGTGATTCTAATGTAGATATGCAAACAGCGCATCATGCCGGAGTAACAGCTATAGGTGTGGCATGGGGATTCCGCCCGCGCACAGAATTGGAAGCCTTGCATCCGGCTCACATCATAGAAAAAGCAGAAGAATTACTTCCACTTCTCCTTTCATGATTATTTTCATTAAATACATAATTCATCAAGCACCTTGATAAGCGATTTATCGGGGGGCTTGTCTTTTTTAATTGCCTCAGAAAAAGGCATATATACCACCTCATCGTTATAAATGCCAATCATTACATTGCGCTGTCTGACACATAACAAACATTACACTTTATAGAACTTCCGAACATTTCACCCTTTTGTTACGTTTATATAAATATAGTATAAACAAAAAAATAAAAACGTATTATGTCAGTCATTTATAAATTCTTATTTCCATCCAAGCCCGATGGCACTGCTATGTCACTTCTGATATTAGCTTTACGAATCCTGTTTGGTGTTTTACTCATGTCGCACGGTGTACAGAAATGGGCCAACTACGATGTCATGTCCGGCAGTTTTCCCGATCCTTTAGGAATAGGAAGCCAACTTTCACTGGTACTGGCTATTTTTGGTGAAATGGTTTGTTCGATGGCTTTCATTTTCGGATTCCTTTATCGCTTGACAATGATTCCGATGATCTTCACCATGTGTATCGCATTCTTTGTTGTTCATGGTTCTGATCCTTTCGCCGTTAAAGAATTAGCCTTTATTTATCTGGTAGTATTCATATTATTGTATATAGCAGGACCGGGTAAATTCTCACTAGATCATTTCATAGCCAAAGCACTTGCCTCCCATAAGAAATAACCGATTCAGATATGTTTCAAGAAACGTTCTATATCTGCTTCCAATTTTTTATAAAGAGGTGATAACTTATAGCTGGTATGTTTGCGGAGTACAATGTCTACTCCCAACTGCCGGCGCTGATAGCTGGTCAGTTCATTATGAAACTGCATATTATGCTCTGCCAGTTCTTTAATCTCCGTTTCACGTTCACGGCGTAACACATTGCAGACAGGTACTAACAATCTCATCACTACACTATCCATAATGTGATGTCCTTGAATAAACATATAGGTATTGTCCTCATTCACTCCCAATTTGGCAAATTCCCCCTTCATCGCCTCTATTTCCTCCAAGGCTTTCGGATGGCGGCGTTCCAGCTCCAATAATTTACGCCTCACCCTGCGGCTCATACTCTCTAAACTCCGTTCAAGATGATAGACACTGACCCTATCTAATTTTACATACGAACAGAAATCAAGCAAAGAGAATTCGGAAAGATTATGTTTTCTATAAAACCACACCGACCAGATGAACAACGGATAAGCTATTTGAGAATACATACGCATAAAAGCGACAAAATCCACCAATGGATGATCATTCAACGTTGCCATGACACAAACCTCATGCAATGCTTCAGCATAACACTGATAGTTTTCTATAGCATATGCATAGGTATGAAAAACATATTTGTTATTTATTATATAACGTGAGGTATGGGTAGCCCCCTGCAACAGATAATCATAATCACTATCTACACAAGCTATCATATTTTGTCCCAACCGAGGTCCCAGTTCATTCATCAGCACAGACTTCTTACCTTTAGCCAAAGTGGTTTTCGAAGGAAGCATCACTTCGAAATAACGAGTTTCATTTTCGTATTCACCTAACAAGGTACGCCAGAATGAAATATCATCATAACTCTCAACGTATGCAATAATCTTGCGTCGCGAACATTTAGGCTTCAATTTGTTGGCCGCACCAATATATAAGGAGGACAGATTCTCGGACAATCTTTTTCCCATAGTATCGTCGTTAGAAATTGTTTATTTTGTAATATCACTCACCTCGGTCACTGCATCCAGCCAGCCATCCATAATCACAGCAGGCGAATGAGTTGTCAATACAATCTGTACATTAGGATTCAATTGCCGTATCAATGAAATAAGGCGTTGTTGCCATTCCACATGCAAGGATACTTCAGGCTCATCCATAAACAAAACCCCGCGGCGATTGTCTTGCACCAGAACCGTCAGCAAAATAACCAAAATCTGCTTCTCGCCGGAAGACAGTTGATAAGGATAAAGTATATCTCCATCCTGTTCAAACAAAATCTCATTGCTTTTACGAATGATTTTCTTACCGGTCTCACCAAACAAGTCATCCATCAGATTCTGGAATTTTGTCTTGGGGTAAGACATCTCGGCGGCACGAAGCTGACCGTCAGGACCACCGGAGGTAAGGCACTCGATGATGCGGTTACCGATATTTACCTGATAATCCAGATAACGCCGTTGCAACTGATAAAGTTGCCAATCCAATTCTGTCTTAACATTCTTATCCGCCATCTTTTCGAGAAGTTCCGAATGAATCAACGGACGGTCAAAACTACGGATTACATCAAAGTGTATCTGGGTAGCATCTTCCGGAGAGAAGACAAAATGTACACCGGGAGCCGAACCGTTACTCAACGCTCCACCTTCCAAAGCCGTCAGGCTATTCACAGATCTGTTCAGGATAGTGCTCTTGCCGATACCATTCACTCCGCTCAGAATATTGACATCCGGACGCAGTTCCCATGAGATATCTTTACGGCCCCAAAGCCGCTTTATCTCGATACGTTTTATATAATCAGCTTGTTTTTTCATTTTTGATAGATTTACTTGTAAGCAAAGATAGAAAATATAAAAAAAACCTCCTACATTTGCACTGTTATTTAAGGTAAAAAGAATGGCTATTCAAAAGTACAAAGGACATTTGGCATTGCTAGGCGCTGCCATAATGTGGGGATTGATGTCCCCAATTGGTAAAACGGCGTTAGAAAACGGTATTTCAGGCCTTTCCCTCGCTACATTTCGAATGACAGGAGGTGCTATCTGTTTTTGGATAGCTTCTATTTTCGCTCCTAAAGAACAAGTAAAGCCGCACGACTTGATGATGTTGTTCTTTGCAGGATTGTTGGGTATCGTCCTGAATCAGGGATGTTTTACTTTCGGACTATCACTGACTTCCCCCATCGATGCTTCCATTGTAACAACCACAGCCCCTATCGCCACTATGATTGTCGCTGCCATTTATCTGAAAGAACCGGTTACAGGGAAAAAAGTGATTGGCATTTTTCTAGGTTCCATCGGAGCTTTAACACTCATACTGAGCAGCCAGGGCTCAACAGATGGAAAAGGCGGAAGTATTCCGGGAGATTTGCTTTGCCTGGCGGCACAAATCAGTTTCTCATTCTATCTGGCTATTTTCAAAGGACTGATCAGCAAATACAACATCTTCACTTTGATGAAGTGGATGTTTACATACGCCGCCATCTGCTTTATTCCGTTCTCCTATCATGAGGTTTCCGCCATACATTTTCAAGAAATTTCCACTTCTACATGGGCTTGTGTTGCATACGTCATTGTAGGTGGAACATTCCTTGCCTATATTCTGATGATGATCGGACAGAAAACATTGCGCCCTACTGTCATCAGTATGTACAACTATGTGCAGCCTATTGTAGGAACCAGTGTCTCTATCTTGTTAGGAATGGGAACCTTCGGCATTGCCAAAGGAATAGCTGTGGCACTGGTATTCACGGGAGTTTATATTGTGACTCAAAGTAAAAGCCGTGAACAGATGCTGGCTGAACAAGCAGCCAAGAAAGAATAACCTCAACTACACTGCAATCCGAAACCAGACACTCTTCACCGACCATAAAAGCCGTATCCACTCTACTTTTAAGTAATGATACGGCTTTTTATGTATTTAAAGGAATTCTCAGACAATTGGCTCTTCCAATTTCAGTTTCTCCAAATATGCTTTCGTATCCGCCCAAAGCTGTCTTGCCTGTGGATGATTCATAAACTTATCCTTTACTTTTTTAGGCTTGCAAGAAGCGAACATTTGCCCTGTAACTTCTTTCCATCGATCATCCAAAAGCAAACTGACAGCTGTCGCGGCTCCTTGCTTCGGAGTACGGATACAAGGACGGAACAGTATGTCAGTCAACGGGTCAAACCACATATCCATACGGATGATATTGGTAGAAACAATACCGGGATCGGCAGCATTGACGGTGATTCCCTCTGCTTTCAACCTTTCAGAAAGTTCACGGGTAAAAAGCCACAAAGCCAACTTTGTATTACTGTAAACAGGGATACGCCAAAAACTTCCTCTCTTTCCACGAACAAAAAATTCAGGAGTAATCTTCCCTATGGAATACGTACAAGAAACCATGTTCACAATCCGGGTTCCCTGCCCCATCAGAGGTAATAATTTCAAGGTCAGTAAAAAAGGGGCCACATAGTTCACGGCTACCGTATATTCCAAACCATCCTCCGTTGTAATCAAACCTCCGGAACTCATGATTCCCGCATTGTTCATCAATAAGTCGATATGTTTTCCACGCCCCAACAAATCTTCTGCGATATTAGTCACAGAAGCCATAGAAGAAAGGTCAACCTGTCTGACTTCTATCTCTTTATTGCCTGTTTCCAAAATCAACTGGTTCTTACGCTCCTCTCCTTTGAAAAGAGTGTAGCACAACATAATTACATGATAACCGGCCTGTGCTACCGCACGGGTTATTTCGGTTCCCATTCCTCCATCGGCACCGGTTATTATGGCTAATTTACTCATTGGTTCTCTAATTTTTCTATTTCACGTTCCAAGCAAAGGGGCAATTTCTCTTCCAAATGTTTGTGGCATGCCATATCAATAGTGTACATTCTCGCAATGCAATAATTACTATGACCGCAATTGCAACGCGCCTTTTCTTCAGTGCGCAACCGATTCACAAAACCAGGTTCATTCAGCAGCGCCCTTCCCATCTGTACAAATTCAAAACCATCATCCAATACCTCATCTATCTTTTCACGAGATACCAGCCCCCCCACATATACTAACGGAATTTCCTTTATTTCTGTTCTGAATCTCAATGCATCTTCCAAAAAATAAGCCTCTTTGAAAGGTACTGTCGGAATCATCCATTTGCCTACCATACGCACCCCATATTTCAGCCACCAACAGTTCATATAATGTGTCATACTTTTTATAGGCATCGCTCCCCGCATGACATACATAGGCGCTTTGCTTACAAAACCTCCACTCAGCACCAACGCATGAGCCCCGTCCTGTACCAACCGTTTCGCTACCTGCACAGCTTCATCTATTTCCATTCCTCCTTTAAAACCGTCACGCATATTGGTTTTTACCAGAACGGCCATGTCATTACCTGCGGCACGCATCACTTCCTCCATCACCATATCCATAAAGCGCATACGATTCTCCAACGAGCCGCCGAACTCGTCTTTACGATGATTGGTGTAAGGTGAAAGAAACTGACTGATAAGATAGCCATGCCCCGCATGTATCTCCACCGCGTCAAATCCGGCCTCACGCGCCCAGTTGACCGACTGACCGTATGCCTTTGCCATCTGCGGCAGTTCCTCCTTGCGCAAGCCACGCACGAAAGTAGGCGAATAAAGATTAAAACCGGAAGAAGCTCCTACGGGTGTTACCCCACAAATACTTTTGTGCGACATATTTCCACAATGTCCCAACTGAATGCTTACGGCAGCCCCTTCTTTATGAACCGCATCGGTTATTTCCCTTAATCCCGGTATAATTTCAGGGCGCATCCACAATTGCCTGTCGAAAGAAAGGCCACTCTGTGTAACTGCTGCATAAGCAATAGTAGTCATTCCCACTCCACCTGCCGCCACCGAGCAGTGATAATCCTTCAATTGCCGGGACGGAGCATTGCCCGGACACATACTCTCAAAAGCAGCCGAACGAATCGTACGGTTACGCAAAGTCAGCGGTCCGATAGAAGCGGGAGTAAATAATTTAGAGTTCATCATTCATATGTTATGTTTCGCTTTCATCATTTCCTGAAACAGAAACGATATACTATTCAAATTCAATAAATAAAAGGAATCATTCTTTTCTTTTTCCCTACCGCATCCTTACCAAACTCTTCCCGATAACGGTTACGGATGGAATTGGCACGTGGAGCCAGATTAGCAAACGTCCACAGCACAAACACCCATGCAGCGGGCGAACAAGTGAGTACGGCAAACCCTATCCATTCCACCAACTCGCCAAAATAGTTGCCCGAAGTGACATATCGGTACATTCCCTTCTGCGGCAAATAATGGCGTGTATCGCCCGGTTTACGTAAATGGCGGATCACACTGTCGGAATGTAGATTAATGCCCATCCCTATAAAGAACAGAATAACCCCAAGCCAAAAAGAAGGAGTACTGAGCCAGGCATCTGTATAGAGTCCTTCCGGAGCCAGATAGAACAACCATTCGCCCTGCATCAGTCCGTTCAGGACATTAAAGACCACTCCCATCAACATAATGGCAAGGGGCATCCGGCTCTTTCCTTTCATCAGGAAAGGGAAGATAAAAGAGCGCTGGAAATAATGTAATTCAAAAAGAAGAAAAAAGAGGAAAGGAGCGGCATCAAAACGCACGCTGCTGTTCCACCACAGATAAAGCATTACAAGGAATACAGGCGCTTCCATCAGTACCCAACCTAATTTATTGTTCACTGAAAGTCCCCATTTCGGGGTGTGGAACATACCATAACCGGCACGTACATAATAGAGGGCTACAAATACAATCACCGCAAGTGCGGACATTGCCAATAGCAAAAATTCAAAAGTCTGTTGTCCCATACTCGTTCCTCCCTGTATTAAATTTAGTAAGTCACTAACAAATTTAAGGGAAAAATCAGAGGAAAGCAACAATTAAGAGATTTTTTGCAAGAAAAGGATACGATTTTTATCGCAGAGAAGACTTTACTTAGAGAGAAATGTACTATTTTCTACAGGTTTTCCATTGATTTCCGACTTCCCTCCCCCGCCAATCATCAAAGTACCATCACGTTGCATTTCAGCATCAGACATATACAGGAAGCTCGTAACGCCATTAGCAAACTGGACATGCTTTTTTATTGTACCCAGACTTAGACACAGAAAAAAGAGTTGGGATAAGATATTTCAAAATTATATTAAGAGCAGTTTATTTTAGATTTTCATCATCTTGGATTAACCAATTGAAAAAACAAATGTTTAGCGTAATATTTAAGGAACAGAGGTAACGATTCAGCAACCGTGCAAATTTCAATAATTTGTGGTGCTATGCTGTCAAATAATTATTTACTATTTTTTCAATAGACAATATTTTGATCTCTTGTCAGTTTTTAATTTTCGTATCTTTGCCACGAATTTCAAACGAAAGTTCTATGACACAAGATAATTCAATTGTAATTAGAGAATATTTGACGACAGATAAAGAAGTTGTCATAAATTTAATTAACGTGAGTTCGAAATAAAATCAAAAAATAGC
>ULPN01018745.1_pt1 | contig 8393 bp, 8 predicted proteins | sample 1953641 | NCBI WGS metagenome assembly ULPN01 (sample SAMEA4835633, study PRJEB28245) | human gut metagenome | biome: gut microbiome; material: fecal sample | place: Denmark | collected 2008
CGCGACTGCGCCGTGTTCAAAGAGCTTGGATATGAAGTCGAAGAAGCGACCCCCGTCGATCTGTTCCCGAGGACAGCGCATGTTGAGACGGTATGCTTGCTGTCTCGAGCGATATGAATTTTCGGCGACTTCGTGAGAAGCGTTGGAGAGATCTCCGGCTTACCTATATGAAGGAGGAAAAATGATAGCATGGAAATCAAATTATACGAAGACAGATACAAGGACGATATGATTTTCATGGTTTTGCAGGCCAAGGACGCGCTCGGAAGAATGCCGAGTATCAACGAAGATCTGCTCGATATCAAAAAGAATTACTTTGACCGTGGGGATATGTTCTGGATCGCGGCGGATGATAACGACAGGGTGATCGGCTGCGGCGGGTATTCGAGGATCGAAGGAACGAATGAAGCGTTTATTCATCGGCTGTATATAAAGGCATCGGAAAAGCGCAAGGGCATCGGTTCGGCTCTGCTTGAAACGATAGAGGCGGGAATGCGCGGCAACGGCATTACGGCAGCGCGGGTGCATCTCGGCGATCCGCCGGAGCAGTGGTTTGAGTCCTATTCATTCTATCCGAAGCACGGGTATGCCGAATACGAGCCGCGGTATATGAGAAAGGCATTATAAAGACAAATCGGAGTTTAAAGGGGAGAAAATATGAATAAAGCAGGAACGCAAAGAATAGAAACCGATAGATTGATACTTCGAAGATTCAGATTAGAGGATGCAGAGGATATGTATGCAAATTGGGCATCTGATCCCGAAGTCGCGAGATTCCTGACATGGCCGACGCATTCGAGCGTTGAAGTGACAAAGAGCCTTCTTGCCGATTGGATACCCGGATATGAAGATGGCGGATACTTTAATTGGGTTATGGAGTATAAAGAAACAGGAAAAGCTATTGGTAATATTTCTGTTGTAAAGCTTAATGAGAATACAAAGGCTGCTGATATGGGTTATTGTATGAGCCGGGCGTACTGGGGGCAGGGATTAATGCCTGAAGCATTAAATGCCGTGATGGATTATCTTTTTGATGTTGTCGGACTAAATCGTATTGCCGCCTGTCATGATGCAAACAATCCAAAATCAGGACGCGTTATGGAAAAAGCCGGAATGAAACGGGAAGGTATTCTTAGAGCTGCCGGAAAGAACAACCTCGGAATCCATGACGAGGTGTGGTATGCGATGATCCGAAATGACAGGAAGAAATGAAGAATCGATTTTTTGTTACAGAAAATCAGTGAACAAATTTCACTTTGCCGGGGCAATGAAGTCGATCCGAGTGCCTTGACTTAGCCGCTCGACGGCATATTCCTGACGGGGAGAGTGTGCGGACAGCGTGAATATGCTTCTTTTTATTCACACCAAAGAAGAATACAAAACAGCAGACAGAATCGTAAAAAGATGTTCGCGATAAGCTCAAAATCCGGCCGACAAACAAAACCGCATAAAAGACGGGCACCGGTTTCACGGTGCCCGTAGTTTTATCTTGTCTCATCCATCCAATCGGACAGGCGCGTCATGCTTTTTTCGCTGCCGACAGCATAGAGAATATCGCCCTCACGGAACATATAATCGGGATGCACATTGTCTGTCAAATTTCCGTTGTTTTCTATAGCGATTATGTTTACTCCGAACCTTCCCCGCATATCGGCGGACATTATCGTCATTCCGACGATCTTACGCGGAACTTCAAGCTTAAGGAGATTCAGCTTTCGGCTCAGCTGAACAAAGTCCAGCATATTGGGAGTTTCCAGTTTGTGGGCGAGTCTGACTGCCATATCCCTCTCGGGATAAACGACCTCGGCTCCGAGTTTTTTGAGTATCTCGCCCTGCTCGGCGCTCGCGGCCTTTGATATGACCGTCGGCACACCGAGAGAGACAACGTTGAGAGTAGTCAGAATCGAGGTGTCCATCTTTTCTCCGATGCAGACCACCACGACGTCGCAGTTTTGTATTCCGGTCTCCGAGAGAGTCTTTTTGTCAAAGCTGCTGACGACAAAGGCGTTCTCCGTGTATTCGCGCATCTCGCGCACCTTTTCCTCGTTTCCGTCGATTACGAGCGGCTCCGCGCCCGATTTCGCAAGCTCCACAGCCAGAGCAGAGCCGAAGCGCCCGAGTCCGATTATTCCGTAAGATTTGCTGTCGCTTTTTGATTTTTTAAACATCTTTGTCCTCCGTTCTCAGCCTATGGCTATGTTTCCGTCGGGATATTTTATTCGATCTCCGTTTGTGAAGTACCAGAGAGTCGCTATTGTAAGCGGCCCCAAGCGGCCGATATACATCATGACTATTGATGTAAGCTTGCTCGCGGTGCAGAGTCCCGTGGTTATCCCGGTAGTGAGTCCCACCGTGCCGAACGCGCTCGTCATCTCGAACAAGGCATCCCTTATTGCTATATCCGGCTCAAAGGCGCAGAGCATAAACGTTCCCACTGCTATCACACTTATACCCATGACCGCTATGACCGACGCTTTGCGGAACACACCGTGCGGCACAGAATAGTGAAACGCCTTTCCCGAGGTGTTTGTCGCGGCGGTCTTTATGCCCTGTATCAGCGCAAACAGCGTGCTCGTCTTTATTCCGCCGCCGGTGGAGCCTGGCGACGCGCCGACAAACATAAGAAATATCATAACGAGCAGTCCCGCGTTTGAAAATTCGCCGAGCGAATATGTCGAGAAGCCCGCCGTCCTCGCGGTCACGCTGTTGAACAGGGCTCCTATCCACGGCATATCCTCGGTAATTCTGAAAATCACCGCGCCGCCGACCGTCAGCGCGACGCTCATCGTGAGCACTACTTTTGTGTGCATGGAAAATCTGCGCCAGCGAAAATGCTTTTCGACAATCTCGCGGATAACGAGAAAGCCGATTCCGCCGAAGAATATCAAAAGGCAGGTCACGAGATTTAAGAACACATCCTCTTTGTAGGCGGAGAGGCTTTGGAAGTTTCCGAGGATGTCGAAGCCGGAGTTGTTGAATGCGGCGACGGAGTGAAAAAGGCTTATTCCGAGAGCTTTGAGCGGCGGGGAATCGCGCACGAAAACAATGAAGCTCAGCGCCGCACCGACGAGCTCAAATGCCGCCGTAGTCAAAAACACGCTTTTTATAAATTTTACTATTCCCTTGCCTGAGTCGAGATTCATCGCATCGCGCAAAACACGCCGACCTTTCAGATTTATCCTCTTTCCGACAGCCAGAATGACTCCCGCGCCCATTGACGCGACTCCGAGTCCGCCTATCTGTATCAGTGCCGCAACAACGAACTGACCGAACGCGGTGAACGTGTCCCCTATATCGACGGTCACGAGTCCCGTCACGCAGACGGCGCTCGCCGAAGTGTAAAGCGCGTCTATGTATTTTAAGTCTACGCCGTTTTGCACGCTGCACGGCAGCATCAGCAGACCCGAGCCTATAAATATCACGGCTGCAAAACCGAGCGCAATTATTCTTGCAGGCGACATTCTTTTTAACAGCTTTCTCATAATTCACCTCGTATCCCGTAAAAAAGACCTTCGGCAGAATCCGTCTGCCAAAGGTCTTGCTTCATTCACGGCCAACGCCGCCAATGTCCGCTGCCAGCACAGCTCCTGTGCGGTTGGTGACAGGCGGATGGGTAACCCATAGCTACTCCCCATTGGTTGTGGCTTAATTATATCCCTTTGCGGGCGAAAGTCAATATATTTATGAAAAAATTATCCGACATTAAAGGCAGAAAAGGTCTGCCGAGCTAATCGACAGACCCATGTCTTTATGAAATTCCTATTAATAAGCGAAGGTGTACTGCTGCTGCCATGTGCCGGTGAAGTCGGCGTCGATGGAGATGCCCTTCTTGAGCTTGCAGATAACGTTTGCGGGCTCGCTGACGTTGATGCTCGCAAGAGTGCCGTTCGCGTTGAGCACGAAAGTGAATGTGCCGCTCTGATAGTTGACCTTGGTGCTGACAGGCTCAAACGGTCCGAAGGAATCCTTCGTCAGCGAGAGAGTGTCGAAGCAGGAGCCGTGGTGCTTGGGAACATATGTAAGTCCCTCGCCGCTCTCGGTAACGAGAGTGATGCTGACCTTCCAGCCGCTGCCCTGCTTGACGCAGGAAGCAGACTTGACGCCTGCGGGATCGACTTTATAAGAAGCGCGCTTTGCCGCGGGCAGGAAGCTTGCAAGAGTTGTGCCGTCGGAAGCCTTGCCGCCGTTGAAAGTCTTGTTGTCGGTCTTCGGATAGTCGTTGGGAAGCAGGGGCTGAGCGATTTTCGCTATAGCCGAACCGCCGGTGATGCTGTTGATCTTCGAGGTAGTGCCCTGGACTCTCTTGACAGAGACCTTGCCGGTGTAGCTTTTCATAGCCGAAGCGTACTTGTTGAAGAACGCAACGATCTCAGCCTTGCTGCCGTTGACGGGAGCCTTGATTTCCGCTGCGGGCTTGTTGCCCTGCTGGCCGCCCTGAGAACCGCCCTGCTGACCCTGAGTAGCCGCCTCGCTGCCGCCCTCGGAGGGTGCGACTGCCGTGCTGTCGTCAGCGGTGCTCTCTGCCGCGTTGCTCTCCGCGTCGCCCGTCTGGGTGTCCTGAACGTCTGCGTTCGCGTCCTGTGAGCTCTCAGCCGTTGTGTCGTTCTTGTCGTCCTTGCCCTTACATGCCGCAAATGCAAATATCATTATCAGCGCGAGCAGGATAGCAATAATTCTCTTCATAATTTGTCTCCTTTCATCTTTCGGCAGAGCATCCTCTGCCATGCTACGATTCAAGTTTACTTTATGTTTATTCGTTTGTCAAGAGAATAAACTTTATTTTATATTTCCATAATTTCCATAATTTTTTATCGATTTTTGTGCACTATATATTATATTCGTTCTTTATACAAGATATAATAATTCGCCGCATTCCGGGCACACTATACAGCGAAAAAGAACAGAAAGGGTGCATAAAATGAGCAAAGACACACTTGAGCTGCTGCGAGAATGCGACAGCGGAATAAAGATGGCGGTCGGCAGCATTGACGAAGTGAGCGGACACATAAAGGACGAGGATCTAAAAAATCTGCTCGAAAAGAGCAAGGAGGAGCACAGCCAGCTCGGCGGTACGATAAAAGAACAGCTGGCATCGCTCGGCGACGACGGCAAAGACCCGGGGATAATGGCGAAGAGCATGTCGTGGATAAAAACCAACGTCAAGCTCGGCATGAACGACTCGGACAGAACGGTTGCAGGTCTGATGACCGACGGGTGCGACATGGGCATAAAGAGCCTGACCCGCTACCTCAACGAATATAAGGGCGCGGACGGCGCTTCGCGCAGCACGGCACGCCGCCTAATCGGCATAGAAGAGGATCTTCTCTGCGGGCTGAGGCCGTATCTGTGATATATTTATTTGCAGGACTGCAGCATTATTTTATAAAATCACGCCCACCGCGGCGCTTCGGACGAAGCTGCTGCGATGGGATTTTTTAGTTCAGTCAGATATTGACGCCGCTCTCTTTAAAGCAAATCTTTTTGTTATCGAGGTCGATTTGATATTCAATTCCGAGGGGGAGCAGCCCCATGGGAGCCGCATGACCGATGTTTACATTGTAGATTATCCCCAAGTGTTCGCAATTGAACTCTTTGACTATCTTTTTGTATACTTTTTTATACTCTTCATAGTACACCTCGTCCTGCGGCTTGCCGACGATAATGCCGTTTATCTCCTGCAATATGCCCTGAGCTCCCAAATTTCTCAGATAGTATAAAATATAATCCGGCTTCGCTTTGTCCTCGCTCGTTTCAATAAGCAGTATTTTTTCTTTCCACTCGGAAGTATCCGGCCAGATCTCCGTGCCTGTGATTATCGGAAAAACATCGATGCATCCTCCGATCAGTTCGCCGGAAATTATACCGGAGCCGTTTATGACTTCATAGCCGTGCTCATCTTCACGCAGCTTTTTCAGATGGTTTATATTCTTCTCTTCCCAGTTCACAAAATCATCCGACCAATATTTGCTGGGCTTCACTTCATAGCCCGCTGTGTCTTTGAACAATATGTTCTCTACCGCCTCTTTAGTGTAGTCGAACATCTTCACATATTCGCCGAACTCGCACATAACGGACGGGCCGTAATAAGAAACTATACCCGCTTTTCTCATCACGAAATGGCTCACAGTCGTGTCCGAATAGCCCATGAATATCTTGGGATTGTCATGTATAACATCGTAGTCTATATATGGCAGAAGCCTTATCGAGTCGCTTCCGCCGATGGCGCAGAAGATGCCCTTTATTGACTTGTCGCAAAAGGCTTCCATTAAATCCTGCGCTCTCAGCTCCGGATGGTTATACACAAAATCGGTTCCCTTGAGGGCGTTTGGCATGGTGACCACGGTCAAACCGAAGTCTTTTTCGAGCCTATCTTTTGCGATATAGTATTTGTGGATCAGCCCTGCGTCGCCGAGCCCGCCCCACGACAGGCTGACGATGGCAATTTTATCGCCTTTTTTCAGCGCGTTCGGTTTTATCATTTTCTCATCTCCCGCAGAAATTGCCGGGTATATTTTCGGCGATGTTTAAATTATTTTCTGTGTGATTCAATTATAATATAGTTTAAATCATTCCGCAACCTGAAAATATTTATACGCTGCAAATTAAAAAACGGCACTCCCGATTGAGAGTGCCGCTATGTATTTTAATTATTTGAGCATACCGTGCTCTTTTGCATATTCGTAATACGCCTCGATGCTGCGTCTTCTCGCCTCGTTGACGCTCGAACCGGTTCTGGTGACGGTCGTCATCGGGATACCCTGCAGGCTGACGAGATACTTTGCGCTCGCGTTGAAGCCGCTGTCGATAGCGTTGTCGAGCAGGATTATCTCGTTGAAAGTCTCTCTCGCCTTGGCTATGTCCTTCTCGACGAAGAACTCGTCATACATCTTGCGGAACAGATTTGCGCCGCAGGAGGTCGGGGTTGCGCACACGCCGCGCGCGCCCGCCATATATGCATCAAACAGCAGCGGGATGTTCGCCTGGAGCACTGCGGAATCGCCCTGAACGGCGATTTTGTCCTTTATTCCCGCCATGGTGCAGGTGGTGTCCTTTATTCCGTGGAATCTGCCGGTCTTGACCAGCTTGCCGTATGCCTTGCCGGACATATTGCACGGCTGCATTCCCGGGAACTCATAGAGAATTATCGGCAGAGTAGTATATCCCGCGAGCTCGCTGAGATATTCGACAAGTCTCTGGTCGTTATCGGCATAGCCCTTTGAGACGAAAACGAGTCCGTCAACGCCGGTCTGCTCCATGCGCTTGACCTCTTCGACCTGCATATGCCATGTCGGCTCAAGGTTCGCCGTGGCGACGACCTCTGCGCTGCCGGAGTGCTTTGCGGCGATAGTCGCGCACTTGACTCTCTCCTCGGGAGTGAGCGTCGTCATCTCGGAGCTTCCGCAGACGGAGAACAGATGATGGGTTCCTCTCTCGACCTGCCACTCGACATACTGCGCGTAGACATCGTAATCTATCGACTTATCCTCTTTGAACGGGGTGAGCAGGAGGGAATAAACTCCCCTGTAGCTCTCAGGCTTATCAGTAAACATTGTTTCCACCTTCCGGATATTGTTTTTTCCAACGCTGATATCTTACTCCACAATGCACAAAAATGCAATAGAAAAAGGCTAATTGTTGCATTTGCTCTTGAAAAAACTACGGATTTCGATATAATTATTATTGATATTTATGCCGCCCGATGCGGCTTCGATTTTTTTACAAAAGGAGCAGATAAATGAAAAAACGCAGCATGGTATGCCGACTCGGAAAGTTTCCCCAGCTGACGAGAACGGTATTCACCTCCGCCGACGGTCTCGCGTCGGACAACATAACCGCGCTCTGCTACGGCGCGGACAACTGCCTCTATGTCGGAACGGACAGAGGTCTTTCAAAGATAGATGGAAAGAAAATAACCACGGTCGATATCGGCATTGAAAACGCGCCGATATCCATGCTCTTCTGCGCAAACGACGGGCATATCTTCGTCGGCACGGGCAAGAGTGTAATCGAGCTCAGCGGCAAAAAAATTATAGCGTCCCGCGAGTTCTCGTCCGACGCCGTCGCGATGAAGCAGGGCTGCGACAACGTCACATGGATTCTCACAAAGACCGTTCTCTACCGCTTCCCGCAGGGGGCTAAAGAATTCGATCTTAAAATCGGCGTGCCCGGCAAGGGCAGCTGCATCGCCGTTTTCGGCAACAACAAAGTCTATGTCGGAACCGAGAGCGACGGTCTCCACGCGCTCGTCGGCAAGAGATGGCACTGGTCGGAGCTCATGGAGGGCGTGACCGGAATACTCAGCAACAACATATCCTGCCTCGACATTGACCCCGCGGGCGATGTCTGGATAGGCACGGACAAGGGCGTCTGCGTCTACGACGACAACAGCTACT